>ENA-OUQP01000018-OUQP01000018.1-human-gut-metagenome-genome-assembly--contig:-NODE-18-length-182475-cov-6.674696_pt1 | contig 182475 bp, 213 predicted proteins | sample MGYA00237951_ERZ548836 | MGnify/ENA primary metagenome ERZ548836 (study PRJEB26490, sample SAMN05194702) | human gut metagenome | biome: terrestrial biome; feature: human-associated habitat...
GAGCGCCCCTCCGATCCACATATAGCCCATGCCGTACACTGTCTTGATGTACTGGTGTCCATCCGTTTCAATTTTGTTCCGCACCCGGCTGATGGCTGCGGTCAGGGCGTGTTCATCCACAAAGTTCCCATCGGCATCCCACAGTTTTTCAAGAAGCACCTGCCTGGTCAAAACATTCTGCGGGTTTTTGGTCATGATTTTCAAAAGCCGGTATTCCAATGGAGTGAACACCAGCGGCTTACCGGACAGAGAAGCAGTCATTTCCGAGAAATTGATGGACAGTGCGCCGTCCTCATAGTTATCCCCGCCGCCAGACTGCTTTGCCAGCCGCCCCAGCACCACAGACAGCTTCTTTTGAAAGACGCTCATTGGAAATGGCTTGGTCACATAATCCTCTGCACCCAGTTCATATCCTTTGAGCATATCGCTCTCCATATCATTTGCGGTCAGGAAGATCACCGCCGTATCCGGCCGGCGTTCCTTTACCTCCCGGCAGAAATCAAAGCCGTTCCCATCTGGCAGGTTTACATCCAGTACGATCAAATCATAGTCCTGCTTGGTCAAAAAGTTGCTGGCTACTGATTTTGTCAATGCAGAGTCCACGGCATAGCCCGCAGCATCCAGGTTATAGCACAAGGTATTATTCAAAAGTCGGTCATCCTCGACTACTAAAATTCGCATTGTATCACACTCCTTCATTCTTAGTGTAGCATCCAAATGTCACAGAAACCTCACGAGAAGATTATTTTTTTGTATTTTTGAAACGACGGTCTGCCGGTTTCTCTGCATCCTTGGGAATCAGCCAAATGGTAGCCATCTTTACAGCGCCGGGGATACGCCCACCGGCACACAGATAATTGATCTGCCTTGGGGTAACACCCCATTTTTCTAATGCTTCTTCATAGAATATAAGTTATGTGGATTCCTATGATTACTCAATTATAATTTCTTGGCTCAATCAACGCAAGGAAGCAATGCCTACAACCTTATTTATATAAAGCGAAACGCCGGACAGAGCCAACAGGCCACGGTGTCCAGCGTTTCCTATATCACAGATTCAAATTTATACCCACTGCCCAGTACAGTCCGGATATAGCCACCCTTTGGTGTATCTGGCGTCAGCTTGCGGCGGATTTGACTGATGACGCTGGCAACAGCAGTTCCACAAGATTCTCCATCTCTATCCCATACGGCCTCATAAATCTGACTGGCTGAGAATACCCAGCCAGGGTGACGAGCCAGATATACAAGAACTGCGAATTCATGGTGAGTCAAAGTAACAAGCTGACCTCTGCAGGATACTGTCTGCTCTTTCAGGCGAATTTCAATATTGGGGAAGGAGAGGATGGCATCAGAGAGCGGGAGAGTAATATGGTCAAACTCTGGTTCGTCTATGATTGCTGCCATGATTCTATTAAAAATATGTTCTTCGTGGTCGGAAACCGACAGTACCAGAAGTTTTCCCATATCGTTCGCCTCCTCGTAAAATGTAAAGTGCTAATCCCCAAAATCATAGATAGAATACTGAGACATTACTTTTTTTCCTAAAATAGTAATTGATTTTTTGCTGCACTGATTTACGCATCGATAACATAAGGTACACCGTCCATTTGCTACAATCTTACCTTTAGATAATGACAAATTATTCATAGGACATACCAATGTACATTTGCCGCATCTTATACAAGTGTTGGCATTTATCTGTATTTTGTTTGAATATGCTTGTGTTTTATGGTAAAACCAAAGCCGCTGTCCTAACAGCCCTGCAATATGACACCAAAAGCCCAAACCGTTTTTAGTTGGAGTGTCATTTTTCAAATTGCACACCGCTGATTTTATGCGTTCTTCTGCTTGTATGACAATTTGCTTGTTTTGAACCGGAGTACGCTTTAAGGCTTTTACATCACAAATGCAATCCGGCATTTTCAAATGAAGTCCACCCCATACCTGTGCGCCATATCTCTCGAACAATCTTGCAGATACGCCCGCACCATCACCGCTAAACAGTCCCATTGTTGCAATAATGAAAACACGTTTTCCTTTCCATACATCAGAATTTTCGCAGATAAAATCCCGTACAATTTTAGGAAGATTGCTGTAATAGATTGGATAAGCAAAAATGATGTCTTTATGGTATGTAACTTTTTCTATTGCATCTTTATCTTCTAAAGGAGCTATTTCAATGTTCTTATCATATAGAGCAACAAACTTTTCTAAACAATATTTTGTGTTTCCCGTTCCGCTAAAATAAATTCCAATCATATTTTTTCTCCTGTATTATCTAAAAAGGGAAGCTGAAAAACATCCATAAAATCAATGACTTTCTCCCTCCAGTCATTATCATAATTTACATTATTCATGGTAGCTAATGAGGTAACACCATGTATAAAAGCCCAAATGGTTATGATAATATCATTTTGCTTTTCCTCTGGATAGTACGACTGCTCTAGTAGTTTACTTACAATATTTTTATAGATGATATAAGGTTTATAGTTTTGATCGTCTGGTATTGATAACGATAAGTCAATTTTTATATTGGATTGAGAATATAAAAATTGAAAATAAGCAGGATTTTCTACAAAGAACGATACATAGGCTATCCCCATATCTTTCAATATTTCTACAACATTATTATTCTTTTGAACGGTACTTTCTAATTGTTTAGAAAATCTATCTGTGATAAATAATTGCATTGCTTCAAGCAGTTCTTCTTTATTTTGAAAATGGCTATAAGGGGCAGCATGGCTGACACCACACGCCGCAGCTACCTTTCTCAAAGAAAAAGCATTTACTCCCTCTGTACTTACAAGCTGAATACCTGTTTCAATCAAAGCATTTCGCAAGTCTTTGTGATGATAAGTTTGTCGTTGCTGTACCATGCCAAATCCTCCAATCTTTACACTGTCTATATTGTACTTCATTATCTTTACACTGTCAAGTTTGCGGTGGCTTTATATCATAGAGGCTAAAATGAGTTTACAAATGTAATATTTTTATGCGTATACTATTGGAAGTACATAGAAAAACGCACCGGATACAGAGCTGATAGGCATACTGTATCCGATGCGTTGCAAACTTTTTAACCTTTCAGATAGTAATGCACGTAGGCATTATAATCTCGATGCCGGGTGACTAGCCGCAGCCAGATATAAAAGTGGGCAGCTTCCGAATACAAATTGAATTCGGTGGGCTCGCTGGTGGGCTGGGCGTACCCTCGGCAGAACCGTGTCAGGGTGTCCAAATTCCGAAACTCCGGCAGTTGGAACAGCGCATTCTGGAAAGCATCGATTTCACAGGCAACTTCCAGAATGGGCTTATTCTTTTGGCACTGATGCCAAGTGGTCCACCATTTCCATCCATCATAATCAGAACGGGAATAGGCTATCTCGCTGGCAGGACGGGAACCCTGCTGAAACAAATCTTCAAAGGTGCAAGAAGTAGTCAGCAGCGGATTTTCAAAATCGGTCTGCTGCTGGCTCAAACCGTTTTTGACCGATGCCCATTCTGTTAGAGGAAGTGGGCGACGGTTGGCATCACGCAGGGCTTCATCCATACCGCACGTCTCGCAGATATGGACATCTGCATAGCGGCTCAAGGCGTTGATGACCAGCCTGCGATCCAGCGGCTGACCACATCGAAGACACAGGGGTGGTTGCTCCGCCTCTGGGGTAAACAGCAGTTTGTCATGCTGCCACATGGTTTCCAACAGGGATTTGGGATAGATACGGATCTTCATAATGATGTCCTCCTATTTTATCGTGTTTAATATTCGTACTGTTTCCTCCGGTCTTCAGACCAGGGAGGGTAGACACGCAATTCCTCCTGAAACATGGTCATCAGCTCGGCGGCCATGTCCTCTTTACGCCGGTAGATGTGTTGCTTCTCCGTACCGTCGGCATAGCGAATGGTAGTCTGGAGTGCGGGACCTTTCTGTGTGAAGATGAATTTGCGGCCATGAGAAGGGTCATATGCCTCGATCCAGAGGGGCAGGGTGGTGGAAACTCCATCCGGACATCGCCAGTCACTGTAATCAGTGTAGCTGAACCCGTTGATTTCTCGTGCCAGTCTGCGCAGGGCAATATACAGCCGCTCAAAGCGGCGTCCCAGTTCGCCTTTCTGCTGCCGGATGTAGAGGGTGTGCCCCTCATGGTCCAGGGCATCCAGTTCTTTGCCATAAAACAGGTATTCAGGGTAAAGGCAGCCATCCGATTCAAGAATTTGCCCGGTAGGTTCCGCAAGGTGATTGTCTGACAGCCAGGCCGGAAAAAGTCCGTCTGCGGCTTTTATATTGATGAAAGCGCAGTGGTCGGGTCGGATTCCGGTTAAGTTGGTGGTAAGGGTTTCCCAAAAAATCAGGCTGCCGTGATCCTTTTCATAAAGCTTGATGGCGAGATTGCCGTTAGGATATGTACTGATTTTCAAAGTCAGCTGGGCTCGGTGTTCGCCCAGCGTAAATGCGAGAGTATTCATAAGCGTTTTCCTCCAAAGAAGCACCGGATGCCTGCAAAAATGCAGATTGCCGGTGCTTCTTAGTGTGTGTTCCGGACAAGGAAACCGGAGCAGGGAGAGGAATGCAGTTCCTCTCTGGTCATCGTCAGCTACACAGCCAAAGTCTTTGACTCAAACTGATAGCGCAGAACCTGAGCCAGCTTTGTCCTGTTTTCACAAGTAATGCGATAGGTAGGGCCATAGTTACGCCCCCGTTCATCCATCCTTCGAATGGAAATGCTAAATCGGGTGCCTTCCTGGGTGATCCACAGACGCCTGCCCGTGGCAGCATCTTCAGCAATAATCCATAAAGGGCACTGCATGGTCATGTAGGTCTGGGGGTAAGCACGCCAGCCGCTGCGGTCATGATAACAGAAACCGGGGGTAGTCTGCCGCCTTTCATTCAGTACATCATAAACTGCCTTATATTTCATGCGCTGCACCGCCTTTCAAAGTTTTTCAGGTAGCCTGCATACCCTTCCGGGTCCAGCTCCTGCAGCCGGTTGGCACGAAAACGATATTCAGGATAGGTGCAGAACCCACTCTGCATGGTGCGACCGGTTGGGATAGCCAGACCATGTCGTATGAGCCAGGTGGGAAATTCCGAATCGGCATTGGTGTCGATAAAGACATGGTCTTTTTGCCGTTGGCCGGGTAGGTTGACGGTGAGAGTCGCCCAGGGTTCCGGGTCACCGCTTTCCCATGTCACCATTTGTATGGCAAGGTTTCCATTCAGGTAGGAAGTCACCTGCAGCTGGATGGGGTGCGTGGCACCAAATTTCTTGTAAGGCAAGGTAACAGGTGCAGCATCAGTATCAGTATCAGGCTCTCCATCCTCTACGCCCAGTTCCCAACTAAGGGACAAAATCTGGCTCTGGCTCAGCGTGCGGGTATATTTCTTTGCGTATTTTGGCTTGAAGAGCAGGGCACCGTCCTGCAGGAGCAGCTTTCCTTCCTTTTGGTCCTGAATACAGCGCAGGCCATGCAGACGGGGCTTTGCGCGCTCCACCGCATCGTGGATCTTTGGATGGTCAAACCATATGGAATACTGTACGGCTACATCAAGATTAGGATGCTCCTGAAAGCGTGAGCATAGGAGATCCAGCACCTGTTGACAGACTTTTCTTCGTTTCTCCAGCGTCTGACATTCGTTAAAGGTCAGCGTGAAATATGAGAAATCCCGTTCGGATGCGTCTGCGGCGCCGTTAAAGGGATTACACCAGAAGTACAGATCCCATCGGTCGCTGCCATAGGACACAGGGATATTTTCGTCATACTGGTAGCAGACAAAGTCCTGTGCGATGGCTTCCATGACGGGTTTCATTGCTGCGCTGCTCTCCAAACTTGCCTGACGGATATACTGTTCCCATTCTTCGCAGGTGTGGCTGTCATAAAACTGTTTGTTGGCTGCGGCCTCTGCTTCGGTGCATAGGGACTGCAGGCGCAGGGAGTGGACATCTTCTTTGGCATAGCCTTTTTCAAACCATCTGGTATCAATATTCATATGAGAACGATCTTCGTGAATTTTCATTTTGCATCCTCCTTGTGTATAGTTGCTGCATTTTTTGACGCAGTGTGGTCATTGGTCTTTCCAGTCATAGAGCCGACCATTTCTTTCAGACTGGCGATATACTGCCTCCATGCCTGCTTGGATTCTTCAGCACGCTTCAACTCGGCAAGCTGTTCTTCCGGCGACAGGGCTTCAAACTCGCATTGGCGGCAGTCCCTATCAATATCCTGAAAGATGCGGTTCAGGATGGAGAGAGCCAGCTCTGTAACAGTGGGGCTGTGTTCATCAAGTGCCTTGCGGCCATGACGGAACAATTCCAGATAGCGCCCATACTGCTGTTCGCTGATGAATTCCCAGCCGTAGGCTTCCTGGATGTCACTTTCGCTATGGTATTGCATAGCTGCTTCAAATTCTGCCTCGCGGTCTGCGGCTTCCTTTTCGATGCGCCGCCTGAGCTTGGCGCGGATGCGCTCCAAGTCTTTGAGCAAAAGTTTGCAGGCTTTGGCCTCCATGAGATAACCGTGTGCTTCGCTGTTTAGATATTGCTGGGATATCTTTTTCATGCGGCAGCTTCCTCCTCGGATTTGGATTGAACAAAGAGTAGGAACCCGTTGCTGGTATCCTCCAGAAGCTGCCATGTACCATCCCGCCAGACGCAGGCGGTTGCATCGTTGTAGACTTCCGGCGTCTTGGGCGGGTCGTCAAAGCATTCTGGCGTCACATAAAGGCACATATGTCCCATGTAGAAGGGCTGCAGAGCTGCTTCAATCTCTTTGCGCAGGGCAAGGGCGAGGGATTCGATCTCGTCAATATCCTGGCGCTGAAAGGCAGCATCTGAGATCTGTTTGAGCCGCTTGGTTTGCTTCACAGCTGCATCTATATAGGGTACGGCCTCATCAAAGTATTTGTGTTTGATCCGCATACCGTCAAATACCAGAAAGCGGGTATAGGCGGTAGCGGCTTTACAGATGTCTTGCCGCAAGGCATCAAATGGTTTTTTGTACTTGGTTTTCAGCACCTCCATGGATACGACCTGCAGATTGCGCCGCAGGGTTTCCAGATGGTTCACTAAAGTGGTGCGTAGTTCATCTCGTTCCATAGGCATCCTCCGTGGGTAACTTCCGGGCGGTTATCCGCGCCGGAAGTGGCGGCAGTGCTCATGCACATTGGCGTGGGTAAACGCAAAGCTCTTGCAGGCCAGCAATCGGTTCCGTTCTCTGGAAGATTGCCGGGCAACGTTTGCATGATACTTTTTAACAGATGTTTTTATAGGGTTATTCGAGTTCAGGTTCCCAAGGGGTATCTTCCTCATAAGGCGCAGCCTCCTTTTCATTGTCAGTGGACTTGCCGGCAGCCCGTACCGTCAGCAGAAGGGCATCTTCCCCGACATCGCTGCTGTGGGACTTTTTGGCTCGTTTTCTTTTGCATCGTTCCACGGCTTTGTCATAGTCGTAGCCGATACCAGTTTGCAGCTTATTCGCAATTTTACGTAGCTTTTCTGCATGGTACTCATAGGTAGCACGATGGAATCCAGTCAGCTCCCACTGATCGCATACCGATTCCAGAAGCCGGACATAATCCCGCAGTGCGTTGACTGTTTTGTAGATATCGCCATAGCAGGTAGTAAAGGTATGGACGCCATCAAGATCTTGAAAGCAAAAAATCAGTTCTTCCCCCAAAAACTGTTCCAGTTGGACTGATTGTGCGATCATTGGCCGAAAAGTTTCTTGGGGCAGCTCGGGCAGTCTGTTTTCATCCATTGCTATCCTCCTCATGTTCCGGTACTGGCGGCTGTGGGCCTAAGCCTGCTGCAAACATCTGTACAGCGGTACGGTAACCAGAGGCGTATGCCTGCTCCAATACAGCAGAATTGCGGCATTGTACCGCAGTCTGATACTGTTCAAAAGCGATGGACGCCTCGCTGGAGAGCAGCGGAAGCAGAGCTTTTTCTTTCTGTTGTACTGCCTGGTTAAAAGGTGTGAGGCGTTTATCGGGCTTGAACACATCTGCTTCATATTCGCCGTAATAGAGCGAAGTGAGAAAGCGTGGGTCTGCCGGAAAGGATATAGCAGATGGTGCAGGACGGGAAAGCGCCGCCGCAATGTCTTTGAGTGTGTTGATCAGTGCGGGGAGCTGAACATTAAAAAATCTTTGCCCCATTGCTGTTTCGTGTAAATTCATAAAATAAGGCCCCCTTTCTAAAAGCCATTTGCCTTTTACTGTTCCCCGGCAATCCGGTGCAGGTCTGCTAACAGGTGTCGGTTATTCTGCTCATACTGAGGCTGAAAAGGCTGGTCTAAATCAAAATTGTAATAGCGGTAGTAGAGTACCTTGAATACAATGCCTTGCCGCATGGCAGGGTCAATAGCGCGCATCAGTTTGCCCAGTTCGGTGGCGATCTCATATTCCCGCTTTACATATTCTTTATCTTCCCTCTTAAAATTCTGATACAGCCAGTCCTTGACGGATACCCGGCTGCCGGTAAAGTGGCTCCGGTGCCGGTCCAGACACAGGCAGTATTCAAAATCACGGCCACGCTCCCCTGGACCTACGGTAAGAGGATAGATACGGCAGGTACGGGTACGGGCAGGGTAGACGGAACAGCGCCCATCCATAAGGAAGATACAGGAGCCGTTTGGGGCTTTTGTCTTGAGCATATAGATAGGGAAGCCTTCTTCGGTCAGAGGTTCCGGATCGCAGTAGCGGAACAGGAAATCCTCTATTCCTTCGATGAGCTCACCTTTTGTTCGGAGATAGCGAGCCAGACGGTAGGCATCCAGACTTTCCACCATTACACAGCCTTCAATATTGCGGCAGCACGCCCCGCATTGACGGCAGGAAAAGGGAAACTGGTCTTTGGGGCGGACTGGTTGGATCTCATTCATGATTTCTTCGTTCATTTTGTTCCTCCATAAAAAGAGCCGTGACGGAATGGTATCCGCCACGGCCAGAACTTGTGGAATAGCCAGCGGGAGCCGGCTGTTCCAATCCATTTACAGTCCCTTCACGCACATGCGGCCAATCTCGCAGGGAGCGGACTGATAGCCGCCAGCGGAAAAGGGGACATGGAGAGATGATAGTGGGAGTTCTGCGTTTCAAAACGGACGCAATCCTCCGACTCCTCCAGAATCGCCACCACACGCGAAGTGTGGTAGATGTTTCCTCCGGCGTGCAGAAGCGCACTTCGCCCAACAGACAGCGGACGCAGCAGAGAGCCATTCAAAATGATCTGTTTCTTTTCTTTCTTCATTCGGTTTGACCTCCAATCTTTTTGAAAATGTGGATGTAAGGGTATTTCTTATCTGTAATGGGTTTACCCATAGCAAATGTCCAGCAGCACATCATGGACTTCAGCCAGAAGCTCTTTAATGCGCCGCATAGGAACCTTCTGGGTGCGGGCAATCTCACGGATGCCATAGCCGCCCTGTTTCAGATGCACAATATCCATTTGCTGCTTGGATACTCTGCCGGCCAGTTCGTGGAGCAGAAGATCCATTTCCAACTGCTGCATGATTGGGTCATGGGCAGGAATGGTATCTTCTAAAGGTGCACCATCAGGATATAATCCGACATGAATACTGAGAACCTCCATATTGCGCTTGCGGCGCTCCTGGGTGCGGAAGTAATCGAACAAGCAGAACTTCATTCTACGATTAGCAATGGTGGAAAAAGTAAACTGTTGTGCAGTGAGATCAGAAAAATAATCCCGAACAGCTTTCAGATAGCCGAAAATAACTACATCGTAAAATTCATCTTCCGGCAGCCGGTTTTCGTTCAGAAACTTATAGACTAGGCTATGATGGGCGGTGGCAAATGTCTGTTGTTCTTTGGTTAATGGTACTTCACATAACATTGTGTTTTCCTCCTTAAATAAAAAAAGAGGGATACCTCCGGTGTGTTAAACCGAAGGCATCCCTTTGTTCATGTGTCATGTGGTGCAGGCCACATCAAGATACTTATGCGGGCAGCTGCTCGCAGTCCCCATTGATCTGGCTGACAGTATAGTGACCGTCTGCCGGCTCGTTGGTCATGGCGCCAGGCTCGATTACATAATCGCAGCCGGTGTCGCGCTGCTCCTCAGTGATCTCGGCACGCTGTTGGAGCAGAAGTTTGATCTGCTCCTTAAAGCTGTTGGCGTAAGCCCGGATCTGAGCCAGCTCCTCGCCCTGGAAATCCTGCAGCAGTTTGAAGGTAGCAACACTGTAGTCATTGGTGCCGTTGTTCTCACGCTTGAGACCAATCTGCACGATACTGCCGTAAGTGGCGCGGCGGCGGAGCATGAAGGCCCGGTTCAGAAATTCCTTGAAGGGCTTGATGCTGGTAGGAGGCAGATTTACCTGCAGAGGCATGTACTCACCACTGCGAAGCAGGTAGAGCACACGCATATTTTTACAGGCTTTTCCCTTGCTGCCATCAGGTGCAGAACCAAAGCGGTTCATCACGCAGGCAGCACAGGCGCCTCCGGGAGTGCCGATGCCAACCTTGCCATCCACAGACGAACAAAGCGGCGTGGTATCGTCGTCATATTCGCTGCCAGCCGGCCAGTAGGCGCAGGTGGCGTGGTTATGCAGAATGACGCCTACCAGAGTCTTTTCATAGTCGGGATTGTCCGGATCATCGGACGGCATCTCAAATTGGAGTGTGCCGCCGGCGGGAATCTTGACACGCTGAAAGCTCATCTGCAGACCATCGGCGTCCTCAGCCAGTTCCTCGGCGCTGAAATCGCCTTCGATCATAGTGGGGAGCATGAATTTTTCCTGTTTCATCAAATCGCTGTTCTGATTATACATAGTGGTTCCTCCTTAAAAATGTGATGGTTGCAGATGGTCAGGCGGCCATCTGATTGATACGGTTCCACTGCTGCCGAGGCATGGACAGGATATTGTATCCGATCCCCTCCAGGGCAGTGGCGCGGTCATAGTTGTCCACATCCTGACTAAAGCGTGTTACGGCATTGGATAGCCCATAGAGGGTCAGATCCTTGCCTTCAATCAGACGCTGCAGAACGCCGGTGCTTTCTTCCTCGGTGATATTGAAATCCTTGCTTGCCAGACGGACAACGCCGGGAATATCAGTGGTATTCATCTGAACGGTTGTGGCTTCACGCATCATGCCAACTACCCGTGTAAACCGTGTTTCATCCACGGCGGCCATCACGGTATCTTTGATCTTCATGGCAAATGCGTGGTCATCAGCGGCCAATGTCTCCTGTGAGAACAGTTGGAAGTTTTCATCTGCCTCATTGACCCGGCCGATGTGAGTGCGGCGAGTCTGGGCATCGTTGACGACCATGCCGTTACTGCATACCAGCCGATAGACCAAAGGCTGGATGTTGACGGAACCCAGCCCAACCTCACTATTGCTGATAATAACGCCGGACTGCACGATGTCACCAGGTACAACTTCTGCTTCAAGCCGCTTGTTGACTACCTTGATGTACATACGGCTGTCTGTGATCTGGCAGCTTTCAAAATAGGCGTCCTCCATTTGCTGAATGACAGGGAGGACGATTTCTGCAATGTCCAGATTATCAATGCGGCGATAGCGGTTACTTAAAAATGCCCGTACAGTGCCATCCAGAGTACGGACCATACGCTGGGTCGGTTCCCGCTGGAACCAGGAATTCACATTCTCCGCCAGCAGTTCCGGATAATCGGAAAGCATACGGTCATAGTAAGCAGCCGGAATCTTCAGATGTGTGCCAATCTGCCGATGGGCGATCTGGTTGATCTCCAGTGGCTCCACCAGTGGGTCATCATGGTCATCAAAGGTGTGGAGATAAAGTTGAGAACCAAAAGGTTCTACTTGAAGCCGCCTGGTATCAAGCAAATAGTCTTGCTTGAGTTTGGATTGGCGTTCAATCTGCTGTGCCATTTCCACGATGGTAAGTCCTGATTTCATTCGTCAAGTTCACTCCTTTCTCTGTGTTCCTTGGCAGCAGAAGTATTACCAGGATACCTGAATGCCCTGGGCAGTGACTTCAGCGGCCAGACCATTGCTTTCCAGAACCTCTGCCAGACGGGGCCAGTAGACCTTCTGGGGAAAGTTGTTCAGATGCTCCTGAGAAATAGCATCTTCGCCCTGCTCAATGCAGATATCACCGTCTTCCCGAAGCGTCAGTTTGCTGTGTCCACGGGAATTAAGGTCGGAGATCAGTGCTTCCAGTACAGAGCGTCCCTGCGTTTCATACCAGATACGTGGATCAACAGGCTGCCTGTTCGGAGGTGTTGCATCATCCTCGTTTGTTTCTCTGCCGACCTTGGACAGCGGAACGATCTTGACCATATCGCATTTGATATTGGCGTTCTGATCCAGTGTCACATCGGCATGATCAAACTCGTCAATGCCAAACACACGAATGCGGCCGGTACCGCCATTGCGGATCAGCTGCTCCGGCTGCTTTTCACACCACTCAAAGGTGGCTTGCGGATAAGCGGAGCGCAGATATGCCAGAATACGATGGTTGGTGTGGCGCACCAGAAGGTCATCGGAGTTGGTGGCGCCCAGATCAGGGATCTCAAAACTTCTTGTTTGGATGCCTTCTGCATGGAGCTGTCTGGTGCGCTGTTGACGCTGGCGACGCCGTTTGGCCTGCTGCATATAGGGGAGAAGCAGGATCAAAACTACCCACAGTCCCCAGAGAGTGAAAACGCCCAGAAGCAGCCAAACCTGCCAGGGCCCGCGTACCAGAGCCATAATTGCGATGACCGCACCAATCAGGATCGTGATGCTGCCGCTCAAAAGTCCTCTGTCATTATTCATGTTTGATACCATCCTTTTTTCTGAATTTGTTGGAAAACAAAAAAAGAGGGACCGCACCAAGCTTTCAGTTTCATTCTGAAAAACTTGATACGGTCCCTCTTGGGCGCCGAAGTAAACTACTCCGGCAGGGATTCACGGTCACCGTCCAATACCTCTGTGGGAGGCGGTGCGGGTTCCGCAGTAATGTCCGGGTCATTCTCCTGTCTGTTCGCTGCGGCGGGCTGTTTGGGGAGGAAACCAAAGTCATTTAGACTGACCTTCAGCTTCTTTTCCAATTTACCGTCCTTCATGCGAACATCTACCAGCCGCTGTGAGCCGGCAAGCCAGATCATACTACCTTTTTTGACCTTGAATTGCATGAGCCGGGTGACATCTGCATCCCAGGCCCATACCTGATAGAACTGCGTCCAGTTTTTGGTGCGTTCCATCAGATCAAAGCATACATAGCTTTGTTTGGACTGGCTTTCTTTGGGTACGAGGTCGTTCATGACGCGCCCGAACACAAAAATCTGTGCCATAACACTCCTTTCTGCCATTGGCATTATTATCTATATAAAAAAGTGCCAGCAGTTTTTCGGCCCTAAAAGGGCGCAAAAAATCACTGACACTTGCATACAAACTTAACAGCGTGTGCAATGCAGGCTTTTGGCCTACGGTACAGATCAAAAAGACCTGTATTCCCAAATGGGATACGCACAAAAATCAATTACAGATACAGTATAGCACTGCATCTTGTGCCTGTCAAGATGTAAAACACTATATATAGATTTGTAGCCAGTGACAAGTACGATATGTAGTAGTTGAAAAGGTTTTACTCTGTAAGATGGTTCATAACACGGTAGTAGTCATCCAATAGGTAGAACTGAGTCTTTGTTGGGGATGCCGTTTGATAGTCAAAGGTCAGACCGTACAGGCTGCCGGTACCATCTACTCCCAGAGGACCAAACCAGCAGGACATTGTATGGCCGTTGAAATACCATAGCTGCAGGTCATTATATTCCGATTCGGTAACGAGTCCTTTGCGTGCCAACCGAAGGGCCTCATCTTCACTGATCAAAGGATGGGACAGAAAATGGCGGTAGAGATCATCGGACATACCAAGTGCCTGCTGGTAGGTAAGCGGGGTGGGATTGTTCAGCCACCAGCGGGTCAGCGCTTCAAAGTCATGGACGACTGGGTGGGGCGTAAGGCTGCGGAATTGTTTTAGAAAAGCGGTTACTGTTTCCGGAGCAGCTGGAGCCGGTACGGGTATTTCCTGCACACAGTTATTGAGAAAGGCAAACGCGATTTTCTCACCGGTTTTGTCCTCCAGTATCAGTCCGAAGCGTGACAAAGGGGCGAGCAGGAAATGCTCCAGCGCAAAGTTTTCCTCCAGAAAGCGATAGACTTTATATTGTTCAATGGTATGGGGCTTATACATAGGAAACCCTCCTTTCCTTGATCTACCCAATAAATAGGGACAGAAGGAATGTATTCTGCAAAATATAAGGAAATCAGGCATTGGTCATTGTGATTTGCAAAATGCCCTTTAAAAAAGCGAGGTGGCTCAAAACCACCTCGCATTATTAGGATTCAGAGGACGGATCGGGATGCTCCTCCGGCTCGCTGATTGCTTCATAGCCCAAAAAACTGTTCGTTGAAAGTGCTGCGTCCAGATAGTCATTTCCAACGACAGGCCGTGACCCTTTCTGAAAGTAAAATCGGTAGGGCTCGCCTATTTTAAGCCGGGCCGATTTACTGAGAAGCAGTGAGATCTCTATGCCATGGTTGTCTATCAAATGCACTTTGCGGTAACGGCGGAACATAGGTGTACTGATACCGGCGCAGATGCCTTCCACTACTTCGTAGTTCTTATGTGTTGCAGTCGCCCAGATCCCTCGACAGGATATAAGACAGGCGCAGAGTACGACAATCCCCAATGCCAGCAGGATATGATCTTTAGTCGCCACACAGATGATGACGCTGATTCCCGCACTGGCGATTCCGGCCAGCAGAGTGAGCAGAAACTTTCGCTGCAATACGGTGGGAAAAAGAGTCCATTGTTCCATCATGCTCATACCCTCTCAAAGATAATCTGCTGCCGCAGATAAAGATTGGCAACGGCTAATGTCACCGGCTTGCTGCTCTGGCTGATTTTGACCATGCTGGCAATGTTGTCACTGGTGGTCGTTTCATCTCCATAGATGGAATCCAAAAGCGCACATTCATTGGGGAGGCGGGAAATATTTTTATCTATGCACTTGATGATCTCTGCAGTGGAGAGCAGGGCTTGTCCGGCAAGGCGCATGACCAGAGCTTCGTATTTGGTGCGTTTATCTTTCTGGAACAGTTTCCGCGCAGCGGATACCGGAACATGTGCCAGCAGCGTCAACTTGACAAAAGAGGCGAGCCGGAGGAAGAACGGTCCGCTGGTTGGGATAATGCTGAGCGAACCAAGCAGGTCATACAGAGCATCGTATTCTGTTTCACCGCTGCCGGATACCAGAAGACCGCGGGTAAGCAGGTGGTTTGTACAGTCTTCCCAAGACCGCTCGGTACAGTAACCGGATGCGGTGACTAGCTTTTCGTATTCTTGTGCGATGTCATCCCAGCGCAGGATTCTCCAGTTGAGCATGCTCCAAATCACCATTTCCTGCATATCGGCCATGTACTCCTGACCGCCTAACAGGATGATTGGACAACTGCGGTTGCAGCCGTTTGTCCTTCGTTCAAACCGGCCGACCGCAGTGTATAGGGTTTTGATTGCCATATTTCGATACCTCCTTTTTATACATATCCCTTACTGTTATTGATGCTGATTTTCAACAGATCAAAGCAGGCAGGTTAAAAAGTCAGGGTCATTGCGAAGTTTTTTCAGGGAGCGGGAGATCCAGGCGCCCACATGGGAAGGAGGGACTTGATAGAGGGCGGCGATGTCTGTAATGCGCATTCCCTGAACCTTCAGCGCCAGTGCTTCGATGCCAAGTCTGGCAACGCCCTGATAGTTCTGTTTGCTGGCTTCCAGCAGATCAAGGGTCTCCAGACGAGAAAGGTGGGAGTCAAAATGGTCATCCGGCTGGTCTACCTGCTCTCCATCTGCGGCCAGCTCGCCCTGTTCTCCGATGATCAGCCGACTGATGTGCCGCCCCTGACTACAGATTTTTCGGCAGTAGGAGAGGAGTCCATTTTTCACAACTTTTTTAGCGTAGGTTGAAAACTGCGCCTGTCCGGCATGGTAGGTAAAAGCGGCCTTGCAGAGCCACAGGCATCCTTCCTGAAACAGATCTCCGTACTCCAGACCACAGATGCCGGGATTTACATGGATGTTGTTGACAATGACCCAGTGAACGATGGATAGGTTTTTTTCTACCAGTGTCTGCTGGTCTTTGGTAAGCTTAAAGTTTTGCTTCATCAGGCTTCACCTCCGTTCAGGCAGCACGCCCGGATGTGTACGCCGGAGCCTGCTGACAGAGGGAAATGACTTGCTCACACATATATTCGGAAAACTGGCCGATGTGGGTCTGGTGTGCATCCAGCCCCAGTTTGGCTTGCAGCCAGATATAGACCTCCCGTTTTTCCATATGGCAGTCCTGCTGCAGTTTTTTTAGGGCACGATGGGCCAGAATGCGTTTGTGGCGCAGATCGCCATTCGCCAGTGTCCCCATGGGGAGCAATGTGTGCTCATGAGCACTGACATAGGCATTGCAGGCCGGCCACCTGTCGCAGACATACAGGAATTTTCCTCTGGTCTGTGGAGTAGATCCATACACAAGACTTGCAGGCCGAAGAGAAGCGTGAGCATGACAATAAGGACATTTGATTTGTTTTTGTTTCAATAAAATCACCTCCATTACGCGCCGATGACGGCGGCATTGCGTCTTAACAGGCAGAATCATCCGAAATAGGTATTCCGGTCTGGGCATAGCTGTAAAAACGGACATACATGGTCCGAAGAGGTATGCCATTCCAGAAACTTGGTATAAGCAGTCCGGAACGAACGGCACTCCAGAATTGCAGAGCATTCTTCGGGGTCCACTGCTTCTCCACTCAGCTTCCGCACTGTCTGGACGGACAGAAAGATTGGCTGACAGCCTGCGTCTGCTGCCATCAGGAACCCCTCACAGGATGCCTGCCGGATCATTGGACAAAGTGAACCGCTGCAGCGGATGAACAGGGCGTTACGCCAGTTACCCCGGACTGCCTGCAGAAAGGAATAGAACTGACACGGTTTTTGATTCATGCTTTCACCTCCATTAGTCGTTATCTGCAAATAAAAAAGGGGGCCAGCTGCAGAAGTTCTGCAAACTGGCCCCTGATTTGGTGCTTAGGAGAACAGACTTTCAATCTCCTCAGTGATGCGGGGGATGACCGTATCGTTGAAGATGAGGGTCAGAGCCGCCAGGAGCAGCGCACCCAAAACTACGGCGATAATGATCTTGACGGCATCCGAAATGTAAAAATCGCCGCGCTGATTGGACAATGCCATGCGGCCGCGGTTGAGCAGATAGTTGGCTTTGGTATAGATATGGGTCGTGAATTTTCTCATGGTTAACCTCCTGTTATGTGTTTGATTTGTGGTTGGGTAGGTATATCAAGTCCGACGACTGTTAAGCGCGGCGGATAGGCTTGATCAGATTGTTTTTGTTGGAACGGGGCCGGTTCGGATATGCTTTAGGCCGCTGGAATAGCAAGCAACGAAAGCGGCGTTTTTGGGTGCCGGTATCATTCGGCGGATAAAATTTCTTTTTGGGCATAGGCATTCTCCTGTAAAAAATGGAGCCGGCTGATGAAACAGACCGGCTCAGTTCGGACCAATGGAAATAATGTGCCTGCCGCTATGGAAAATCGCTTGGGTACAAACGCTCACCTCCCTGTGTATCTGTCTTCCATATGAGGAGCAGGTATGAAAACGCCCGGAAGTACCGGGTCGGATACCAATTAGCCAAAGAACGCCCCGAGCGAACTCATAACCTCGGTACAGAGCACCACCAGGTAGATGATCATAATGCAAATCAGCATCATCATAGAGTAACGCTGGATCTTTTTGGGACGTTTGGCAGCTTCCTTTTTCAGATTGTTCTGCTCGATCTGACGTATATCGAAGGTAATCATTTTGAAGTACATCCGCTGGTCATCACCGCGCAGGACACCAATCAGGCCACGGATCACATCGGACAGCATGGGGCTGCCAATGCGGGTTTCAAATCGAATGAGGGCATTTTCATAGTTGCCGGTCTTCATATCAGCAATGGTCTGATCCAGTTCGGCGCCGAAGTCTTTCCCAGCCACACGGCGGTAGGAAGTCAGAATTTTAAGTACATCCCTGTCATTTTCAAGGCTCTGGCCAACGGTCAAAGCAAATCGGGGAATCTCGCCCTCGATCAGCTTGCGGCGCTTTTTAACAAAATCAAAGGCTGCATAGTAGGTTGAAAACCACAGTGCCACCGCAAGACCAATCAAAATAGGCACCAGTAGCGGAATAAGAAATGCCATGGGGATGGCACACAGGCCGACTGCCCCTGCAGTTACCCAGGCTCTGGCCGTATAGACCTCTGGGGTAAGCTGCAGACCTGCAATGTCCAGAGCGCGTTGTACCTTATTGCGCTTGAGCCGGTCCAGCCGCAAATAAGGGGCGATCCAACCGGCGATTTTTGTCACATAGACATCAAGCAGCTTTTCGTTTTTGGTGCCCTGCTGTTTGCGGGAGAGCATCATCATTTGTGAGGTCTTCTTGGTCGGGATGTCCACAAAGGCGCAGGTCAGGTTGTAGACAGCAAAACCGAAGAAGATGATGGCGATGAGCGCCAGAAAAGTCATACGCTATCACCTCCATATTCGATGGGCTTGCTCAGTTTCATGATCTGTGTCAGCGAAAACAGGATGATGGCTGCACAGATCGCCAGTGCAATTTTGCCCGGTGTGGTGAAGATAAGGGTGTGGAACCAATCCTCATTCAAGAAATAGAGCAGTGGCACATTGGCGATAACCAGAAATATCATGGTGATGGCTTCACGCCGCGGCCCTTGCATCATTGCCTCCAGTTCCGACTGCACCACACGCACATCGGAGAATTTCTGGTTGATGGTAGGAAGGGTATTCTTCATACTGCGGTCGGACTGGCACTGGATGAGGGTGCCGCACCATTCATGGAAGACCCGGTTGGGAATCTTCATCTTCAGGCTGTTGATAGCGCTGGTGATGTTGGCATTGATCAGTTCCGCTTCATAAACGAAGGCTTCAAAGTTGGCTTTTACCGGCTCATTGATATAGGGCAGGTTTTCCTTGACAGAACGGATTAGATCCTCGGTACGCAGGTAGGAAGTCGTGATGATGGAAATAGCGGTTTCCAGTTCTTCATTCAGGTGCTTTTTATAGCTGGCGGCAGTGCTGCGCAGATACCAGATTGGTATAAGGGAAAAACCGATACCCAGAATGGGCACCATGTACACATTACCAATCAAAAGGGCAAGTACAGCCCCCACAGCAAACAGGATCAGGGACAGTCGTTTTATTGCCTCATAGCGGTCCGCCCGTCCGGTGCCCTTCAAAATCTGTTTCAGTTCGTAATCCTGATTAAAAAAGCCCTTGGCTGGTGTGCCCAGAAGAACATTCAGTTCATCAGACAAGGTGGCGGATTTTCGCTGGGAGCGGAAGAGGGCGTCAATAAAATCACCCGGTTTCACACCAAACAGAGCCAAAAGCCCAGCACTGAGCAGGATAAAACAGATAAGATAGATCCATTGCAATTAACTCACCTCCCTTGGCGGCTGCATGAATTCTTCCAATTCCTTGTTGGAAATGCCATTGTCCAGCAGCCTTTTCTTCAAGGAATCGGAGATCAAGCCAATTTTTTTATGGTGCCCTACCACACGGGTTTCACCACGGTCATCAGTTACATTGTCCTCCACTTCATATTTGTATAGGGAATGGGCGATCAGCCGCCCGTCCTGGTAATCCTCGCCCTCGATGATTTCCATGATCTTACGGGAACGGTCCTCCAGCTGCTTGGTAAAGACGATGATGGGATACGCCTCTACCATGATCTGCATGAGGATGGAGTCATCCATGTTGTACTTGCGTTTGGCAAGGGTCATCATCCTGCGGTAAGTACTGTTGCAGGAGTTGGAGTGGATGGTGGTACATACAGTATGGCCGGTACGGGAACTTTCGGCTGCGGACAGGCTTTCTGCCGCTGACCGCATTTCACCTACACCGATGACATCCGGATGCTTACGCAGCACCCGTTCCAGAAGAAAATCCTGATTGATGTTCAACGCAGGGTTCTCGCTGGGGCGGGTCAGCAGATGTACTACGGAATTAAGGATATTGCCCTGCGCATCCCGCTTGACCAGATCAAATTCGCGGCTGCCTTCTTCAATGGTAATAAGGCGCCGGTTATTGGGCACATTGGACAGCAGCCAGGCCATGATCGTGGTCTTGCCGGAGCCGGTGGAGCCGGCAATGCAGACGGACACCCCATATCGGATACAGGCAGTCAGAAAGTGAAGCATTTCAGCGGTGGCACTGCCGGAGTTCAGCAGTTTTTCTTCACTGACGGTCTGCTGGTTGACAATACGGATGGAGGCATTGACGCCTACATCTGCATCCACAATGGGAGTTTTGTCCACCGAAATGCGGATGTTCTTGTCCAGAAATCCCACAATGCTGGGCATAGTATCATCAATGACCATGCCGCAGGCGTTGAGCATTCGGCGGATCACATCGATGGCGTGCTGGGGCGAACTGAATTTATCAGGGATCTTGATACTGCGCCCACTGGATTCAATCACTTCAATGTCGTTGTAGGCGTTGATGTTGACCTCCTCAACACCGGGCTTATAGATCCATTTCTTCAAAAAGGAGTAGCCGGCCATGTCTTCATAGAGCTTGGAACACAGTTCTTTTGTAGAGAGCCCGTCAAGGGCATATTTGCGTTTGACAATGTAGTGTTCCATCAGTTCTTTGAGCAGGCTTGTGGCACGCTCTGCATTGCCTTCCCCAGCTTCGGCAATGGTGGAGGCATGGTTTTCGGCAAAATACCGCTGTACATCCTCCAGTACCTGGTCATAGGTCAGCTCCTGATTGGCGGCCGGTGTGAAGAATATATCATTCAAATTACTCATCGGCATCCTCCTCACATTCATACGCCGCATCATCCTCTGACTGCTCGGCCAGTTCCATTTGCTCCAGAATTTCCAGTACCTTGTTCAGTGAAGCAGTGTATTTGGGGTTACAGTAGGTGATAGCCTTGAACATACCGCCTTCGGTAGCACAGCGGTCGATCTCCTTACTGTAGGGAAGCAGGCCGTCAAACCCGCCAATGATATAGCCCATTTCATCCAAGGCGTGGAAGGGACGGGCCAGACCGGCGAATGTCATATGCTCAGAAAACCGGAAGCGCTCGTCCACAAGCAGAGGTTGATGGGCTTTCAGGTAGTTGATGCCCTTTAGGTCCGGGGTGAGGATACGGATGACCACATCGCCGGCTTCAATGGCGGCGGGAGTGAACACATTGGTCATGCTGGTGCTGCAGTCCAGAATGACGAAATCTACCAGTTTGGCGGCAGCATGAATGAGCTGCAGTACCATGGTATATTTGACCTCTGGGTAGCTCAGCGGGTTTTCTCCTGCCGCATAGCCCATCATCCCAATGAAGGGATAGTTTTTCAGCACTGTCACATGACTGGCAACCAGAGATGTATCAATCTCCACACTGCTCAAAACCTGGCCGATAGAGGTATTGGTCTGGATGATCTGCTCCGGCAGCCAGACCGGCAGCATAGGGACATTCATATCGGCATTGATAATGATGGCTTTCCGCTTGTCCCGGGTCAGGGCTTTTGCCAGAATACAGCAGAACATGGATTTGCCGCTGCCGGGGCTTCCCCAGACGGTGATAACTTTACCCATAACGAAGATCCTCCTTCCTTGATTTGATTATTCTGCCGAGGGTGCAGTTTCATTGGTGGATTGTGCAGACTCTGCAGTTTCCGTTTCCTGGGGTTCACTTTCAGCGTCAGAATTTTCCGCACCTACAGCTTCTTCCTTAATCAAAGTTTCGGGGAAGTAGATTTCCTGCAGAGTCTTATCCTGCTCGGCAAGCAGCTCATCTGCCAGTGTGTCATTGTTGCGGGAGATAAGAGCCACATGAGCTACGCCGTCATTTTCAAGACCGGTAATGATCTTCGCCTGTTCAGGGCTTGCCAGCACAGTGATGGTGGCTGACTGCTGCTTTTCTTCATCCTCCGTTGGCTCCTTGGCATTATCCACATTGATGCCGTCTGAGTCTGTGACGGACAATACTTTGACAAAACGCAGTTCCGGTACTTCGGCCGCCGTATCAAGAAAGTGGTAAATACGGATGATGTCACCGGGCTGAAGCTTGTCAGAGAGGCCGGAAGCAAGTGTTTTAACGGTCAGCGAGATAGCAACCTTACCGGAAGGGATGCTGTTGAGCGCCACATCGGACGAAACCGGTACAGAGCTGATCTTGCTGGTAAGGATATAGTCACCCACAGCCAAGTCGGCGGTAGCGTAAAGACCATTTACATCTGAGAGCTGATGGGCGATGTTGGAGGGGAGGTTATAGCCGCCTACCTCAACCACCTCGGCATTTTCTGACGAGATTTGCTCGCCTTTCAATACCGGCTGGGTGATACGGACGATTTCCTCTTTTCCATTGGTCTGACGGGCGATGGTTGGAAGTGCCACAAAGGCGATAACTGCCGCCAACAGCAGAGAGAGGATACCGAAGATGAATCGGTTATTCAGTTTCATAAGCGTTGTCTCCTATCTTAAAAATAGTTGGGCCAGGGTCGCTGTACAGCAGCCACAGGCGAGAAATGGCAGGAACGGGATAGCAAGGGGCTGCCCAGTTCGATAAAGCCGCCTGAGAAGAAAGATCACAGGCATTGCGGTAACAGCAGCAGTCAGAAAGACCAGCGCCATGCCGGAAGGGCCATAGACCAGCCCTAATATCCCGCAGAACTTGATATCCCCGCCGCCAAGACCGGTGCCGTTTGTTGCCAGTGCAGCTGCCAATGGAATACAAAAGCCGAGCAGGGCACCTACCAGGGCATGGGTAGCGACCGGCCAGAGGAAGAGCGGCGGGAGCCCATGATTTAACAGGAAATACCCCTGCAGGACCGGCGCCAGGGCAGCTAAGGGGATAAAAAAGACGAGTGCCCGATCAGGCACCCGTCTGTAAAGCACATCGTAGACAGCAAAGCCGGCCACCACAAAAAATATGGTAAGCAGGTAAGCTGTCCAGAGGCTATTCTCGATTGGTATACCAGTCATCATAAAGGCTCCCTTGGATCGAAACATAGTCATTTAGGTTGATGGATAACATGCCGTCAGGAGTCCAGGTATCCCACACCTGTGTATAGATGGTGTAGTCGGTGGCATCGGGGAACCACAGCGGTGTGAAATGCACGGTCCGGTCATAGGTGGAAAATTCGTTGGGCTTGAAGATGAATTTTGCACTTTGGCCGCCGGAACGCTGCAGAAGCCGCAGATAGGTCTGATACTGGAACTCAGGAAATACGGAAAAAGCAGTTTGGGGATAAGTAATGTGGCTGGTCGGGGCATCTGTGGACAGCGTTGCCCGCACTTCGGTTTTAACGCCGTACCCGCTTTTCATCGTCTTGCCGGATGCTGTGGGTACAATATCGTCTGGCATTAGGGACATCTCGCCGCTGATGGAAGCGGAGTAGCCCGTATATTCGTATTCCCAATATCCTTCATCCACCCAGTGCCCGCCATCTTCACCGTGGTCGCACCATACCCATACAGGCACCCAGTAGCAGCTCCAGATGCCCCAGTTGGCAGTGAGCTTCTGCGTTTCACTGGGCAGGGGCGGCACAGAGTAGCCGGGATTCGTGTCGGTTGCCACAGGGTCAGGTGGAATGTGCTCATTCAGATCCACGATTTTTGCGACAAAGGTATCCTGAGCGGTATAGGCGCCGCTGACAGATACTGTAATGGTCACGGTCTGTGGGGTAGAGGGGGTATGCCATTTGACCCAGACTACCTGGCTGTCACCGGCTGGGATCACTATATCATTGACCCGGTAGGTGGTGCCGAGAATATGGAAGGTAACCGATGCCGGATTATCCGGCGTCAGATCCTGATCTGTCCGCAGTGTGACGGCGGTGATCACATCCGTATCTACTCGGTATTCGACATCAGGGGCCTCAATTTCTCCTTCCGGCGGAGCTTCATCAAACCAGACGATACCAACGCCAAGGGTGCTGATGATGTCGGAATTGTTCTGCTTTCCAGTGGTGCTGCCTGTCCAGGCGGAGATGCCAAGGTCGCTGAATTCCAGGAACATTGACAGCGGCAGATTTTTATGGGTAAGCGAGGTCATGGTTTTCCGCAGGTTGCCGCCGGACATCTGATCATACAGGCCGGCTTCAGTAGCTGTCATACAGTAATACTGGCCGTTGTGCGTGAAATAGGCAATGGGCTCGATCAGCAGCTTGTACTCGCCGGCAATCATCCGCTCATAATCGACTCCGGCTGCCTGAGCGACCATCATGCACGCATATTCAGAACAGAAATACCGTTTGATGGCTTCGATGTTGCTCTGCCCCTTGCTGCTGACGATTGTGGGCATAGATTGCGTAGGTCTAATGCAGGAATAGGCAACGCCGGACTGGAGGGACAGGCCGGCGCCGCCCAGGTATTGCAGTTTGTTGACTTTCCCAAAATGGAAAAGACTGGTCTTCTGCGTCCGGTTTGAAAAGTCTAGCGGAGAAGATACGGCAGTTCCGCTGGATGCGTCAACAACAGTAATACGGACGCCATCGTTGCCTGAGTTCCAGAAGTTGCTGCTTGTGCCGTGACCCATGCTGCCACCGCCGCCATCTATGTTTCCATTTCCGCCCGTTGCAAAGGCAGAGGAGGGGAATAGACAGAAAACAAGGGTAAAGCAGCATAGGAAGGCGAGAAGTCGTTTCAAATACATCACGCTCCATTCCTTTTGAAAATAGGAAGGCCGCCACAATCCTGTGACGGCCAAGTAGTGCCATATTCAGTTGTAGTAAATCAGCCCATATTGCCGACCTGTTTGTTCAGATCCCCATCGCTGTCACCGGTGGACTGCTGTACATCGCCGGGAACAACCCAGCCAAATACCGGATCGTATATAGCTCCATTTCCATTGCTGGAGCCTGGAGCCGGCTCATTACTGGGCGGCGCTTGCTCGGCGGGCGGGGCAGTAACCTCCGGAACTGACGGGTCGGGATTGACGGTATGCTCCTGACCAGGATCTTTGATTTCGGTCTTACCTTCCGGCACCGGAGGAGGCGTTTCTTCAGGCTTTTCAGTATCGGTGAAGTTGATCACAACCTCATCCTCCGTTTGGGAGGTTACTTTGGGATATTCTTCTTCGGCATCTGTGGACTGGCCGGGAGCATAAGCATCTGCTCCATTATCACCATCTGTCTGTGTGCCGCCATCTGACCAATCGCCGGTGACGCTGCTGGGTGGGGATTCATCCGGCCTAAAATCTCCGGTACGGTCGCGGCTTACGAACCAGCAGACACCCAGAATAGTGACACAGAGGAGAGCCAGCGAGGAAACAATAAAGCCTTTGGATTGGAAAAACTTCTTCATATTTTACATACACTCCTTTTTGCTGTTATATAAAGCCTATACGGTAGAATGTGCCGGGCTTTCAACAGTATGGTTAGAATTTTGTGTTGTGGTAGCCTGTCAGCTCCACTCGTTGGGTGATAGCTGGATAACTGTGACCGAACATCCATACATAGAACTCCACGTCACAGTAAAAGATGTACTCAACCCGTCCATCCTCTACATTGAACTCCAGACTGATGTCGGAAACCTTGTAATCCTCCGTTGAAAGCGGAATCTTGGAGTCCAGGCCACCTGCCACTGTAGCCTCCAGCATGTCGGTATAGTCACTGCTGGAGTAAAGGGTATTTAGGTACTCTTCAAAGTTAGTTTCACGCTGGGAACGGTAGGTATCTGCATAAATCGTGCCGCTAAGGTTATTTAACTCCATTTTAGCGCCGTTGCGGATGTTGATGCAGGTGATCCGGATGGAAGCGTACAGGAGCAGGAAGGAAATCAGCATTACGATGCCTACCACAAAAAAGCAGGCGAAAAAGGTGATCTCGCCCCGTTCGTTTCGCAGTGGCTGTTTCAACCGCAGGAATATGCGTTTCATAGGTCACCTCACTTCCAGTAGTGCTCACTGACGCCGCTGCCACGGGCAACCACTGTGATGTTTACCAGGTCAAAATTCCAGAACCCGCCCAGTTTGGCATCTCCCTCGATGGTAATGAAGAAGGGGGTGCCCAACTGGATGGCATTTGTCATACCGGATGGCCTGGGTGATGTGTAGGTAGCGTCAATGGAGTAGGAAATATTTTCGGCTCCTTCGATCTGAGAACTCAAAAATTCAAACAGCTCATCGGTCTCGCCGTTGACGCCGCCGGAAAGCTGGATCTGTTTGACCATCTGATCGGCAGCATGGTCAAGTTCCTGCTTGGTGGAAATGATGCTGAACAGGTCAATAATGAAGGCCAGCAGCAGGACAGCGATGAAGATGAAGACCACCGTACTGAAATAGTTGGCCTCGCCCCGCTCGTTGTTCAGCACCTTCCGGGCTTTTTGAAAGAGAATAGAAACCACCACCTTTACTGAAATTGAAAACAGCCGCTCCAAACCGGAGCGGCTGCTATGCAAAGTTTTGACTGTACCAAGTATAACAGATATGGATTTACGGCGAAAGGGCAGGACTGTGCCAATGTAGAGACAATTTTGTGCCAACCATGTTTCTTTGAGACATTACAGCAGTGATTCCACCAGCTTATAGATGTCGGTAAATGGATTGACAGCAATTCCAAACGGTTTGCTGCTGTCATTTTGAAGATGGTATTGCTCTACACGTTTGGCGTTCTGAATCGCAATGGCTGTATGTTCTGCTAACTGGGTATATACATCGCCAGCTTTCTCATAATCAGGGAGATAAGTGGTCAATGCGTTTTTCACTGCGGGGTAGTCTTTGAAAAATTTGGTGGTGTACTGGAAATGCAACAGATACCAAAATTCAAAGCAGGGATTAGAGAGTGCAATCTGAATCCCCTTCGCATCTGCCATTTTCCTTGCCTTGGAGAGCAGACTGTCCTTTGCAGTGATGGGGTCAGGGTTGTTGTAGTTCACATCGCCGTCTGCAACTACCCATACAGAGTCTCCCTCTGATACGGAAATCTGATTTTTGTTCTGATATTCCACGGCTTTCCTGATCAGGCTGAGGTAATCAGTTTCACCTCCGCTGGTACGGCTGCCGACCACACGAATATCAATGTTTGTCTGACGGTTGCGGTAGTGTTCAAAATACTTAGGCTCAGTTTGAGAGCCCTCCGTCACAATCAGAATGACAGGCTTTATTTTTCTGCGTCGCTGTCCACGCTTTTCAATTTTTCCACGTGCCATTTTACAGCCCTCCCTTGATAAAGGGGATCGCACCATAACGGCCAATCAGATAGCCCTTCTCCACCTTGGCATCCTTGCGGATGGAAAAATCGTAAAGGGAGAACAGATCGGTAGCCGCTGTTTGCTCGTCTTTTTCGGTAAACCAAATCTGATCTCTCCTCAGCACATCCAGGTCAAGAAGATTGGTGTTGTGTGATGTGAAAATCAACTGGGCTCCATTTGGATTGAACTCCACGCTGTTAAAAAGCGAGACCAGATGCTTTGTCAGAAGAGGATGCAGATGAGCGTCCATCTCGTCAGCGACAAGAAGCGTTCCTTCATCCAGCACCTTTTTTACAACACCGATCAGTTTGAAATAACTGTTGGTGCCATCAGATTCCTCTGCCATGTTCAGCGCGTAGGAAGAAGTATTTCCCTCTGTATCCTGTACCGTGTGAATGGCCTCAATATTGGTAAAGATATCATTACGCTGAGAAGGAGCGGGTTCTGCATCACGCATCTGAAGGGACTGTATGCCAAAATCTGCAACACGCAGCATAGAGGCGATCACATGCCGGTAGTCATCATCTTTGAGTTGTTCTGCTTCAAGGCCGTAGGCATCTGCAACAGAATTTTTCGTGATGATCTGGCAGGAAGCAAACCATTCCAGAACCGGAATCACTTTGGAATAGCTCCAGTTTGATGCGACAGACAGATAGAGCTTGTTGGCCGAAGTGCGATCCTTGAGAGTGTTTTGTTCATCGACATCAACGGTAAAGCGAAAATCTTTTGTGTCTTTTCGCTCAAAAATGAGTGCCTGCCTGCCATTGGGATAGTAATACAGATATTCTTCAATAACAGCCTTGTCTGTTACAGAAAAGCCATACGCATATCGGATGCCATTTGTGGTGAAGATGACCTCAAAGCTGCTGGGGCGAGAGGGTGTTTCCCGGTCAAACTTGAAAGGCGAACGCTCAATGGTTTTGTGGAGCTGCTGGTTATGCGAAGTCAGCACATAATTTACCATGAACCAAAACGCATTCAAGACATTGGACTTTCCGGAAGCATTGGCGCCGTAAATCACGGCAGACTTCAAATGCTTTTTGCTTCCGTCCACAATCAGGTGCTCTGGATGTTCGTTATCCTTACTGGCAAGCAGGGATAACACGACATTATCTTTGATAGAGAGAAAGTTCTCTACACTAAATTGAATCAGCATAAAACAACCTCCTAAATCCTTGTTATAATATATTATATCCGCATTTTTGTGAAAAATCAACGCAAACGAAAAATAAAAATCTATATAGAGGGTTTAAGAGGATAGTCGTGTGGAGAGGATATGCGGTGGGAGTTTCGGTAATGATAAAAAGCAAGCCTGGGAAACAGTTCGCCGCTGCTTCCCAGGCACTTTGCTTACAGGTTCTGACGGATGATCCGGGTGATAATACCTACAGCCACACCCCGCTCCATATCCAGACGGGTGACGGCAAAAGATACATCGTCCTTTTTGCCGGGCATCCGGTAGTCATAGCAGGAGTGGGCTACCGCATTGACGCCGTTGGAGAGGCGTACATAGACAACGCCCTTGTGGACATCTGTGACACGGCCGGCATACTTGCCCTGGATACGGCACTTCTGCAGGTTGTCCCTGTCGGTGTTCTCGGAAATACTCTTGATGTCAGCCTTGATGCCCAGGTCCTCCAGACTGTTGCGCCGCACGCTGAGAATCCGGACCAGCACCTCATCGCCTACGGAAAAACGCTCATGGGCGTCACCGATCCAGTCCCAGGCAAGGTCACGGGCAAGGATGGAGGTTTCAACGCCGAAGACTTCCACGCGCACAACCTTTTCGGCCACAGCAATCACACGCGCCTGGACGATGCGGCCCTCATAGACACGGTACATACCGGCAGCATCCGTATCCAGATAGAAAATCTGGCGTTTGCGTAGCATGGCCTCCTTGCGGCTGGCAACTACGCTGCGGGTTTTGGAGTCGATACCACGCACGATGAAGTCAATGTCAGCGCCGAGCATGTTGCCAAGAATCTTATTTTGGCGCAGCATAAGGTCGGCGTATTCCTGACCGGAAGGGCTGCGGCCCAGATTGATCATCATTTCCTTGATAGGGATAATGACACGGAACCCCTTGTAATCCACAACTGCCACCGTCTTGCGGTTGTCCAGCTGTTCAATGCCGCCCAGCTTGCCGGTGATGATCTTGCGGGTGCGGTAGGCATTATGGATTTCATGCCAGATTACATCATCACGGTCTTCGGCAGTCTCGACATCATCCCGGCTGCGGATGGTAAGAACGGAGGCCTCGCCGCGCTGGGGGCGGGGTTGACGCCGGGGAGGAGAAGTGGGTGCAGGAGCGGCAGCTTCCTCCAAGGCAGAAGCATCAGGCTCCACAGCGGCTTCCTCCGCATCAGGGATAGTATCGGCTGTAGCTACCGGATCGGCAGCCTCGGCAGGGACTTCCTCTGTGACAATTTCTTCAGGAGCAGCAGCTTCTTTCTTCTTTCGGCTGGTACGTTTGGGCTTGGGAGGTGCAAGGGGTTCCTGCACAGCATCGGCGTTATCTTCGTAAACATCAGGCGGCTGCACATCAGAGTCTTCCGGCATATCAGTGGGAGCAGCGCTTTGATCGTCTGTTTCAGCAGGCGTATCCCCGAACATTTCCTCCTCGGTGAGTTCAGGAAGGGGATCTTCAGCCATATCTTCGGCAGAGGTGTCCTCTTGGGGCTGATCCATCTGCCCTAGCAGTTCGTTCAAATCCAGACCATCGCCAGCGGCAGCAGGAAGGGATTCAGGTTGAGCGGTATCGGCCAGCAGAGTTTCGTCTTCTGACATAACGGTTTCGGTAACAGGAGCGTCCTGTTCCAGAAGTTCTTTTTTCTTGGTTGCCATAGATTAAAACCTCCTATGAATTTGATAGTTTTGTTCAAGACAGGATGGAATCCTTGTCTGTGGTGATAATGCCTTCCGGTGTACCGGCAGATTTGGGAGCCGGAGCCTCTTTGGGTGATTTATCCATGGGGGATGCCGGCTTTGTGGCTTTGCGCTTTGCCGGTTTCTTTGCTGCCGGAGCCGGTTTCGGAGCGGGCTGCGGTGTTTTGGCGGCTTCCTCTTCCAAGCGGCGCCATTCCGGTACATGGGCAGATGCTTTGCAGGAACGCAGGTACTTGGCTTCCGGGTGTTTGGAGTAATCCATTTTGTCTACCTGCAGAACCTTCTTGCCGCGGATGATGATGAGAGCCTGATCCAGAGGGAGCCGCAGAACTTCATCAGGCGTAAGTACAGGGCGTTTTCCAACACCGGAGGTTTCACGAAACTCCGGCGTATAGTTGGAGATACGCCAGGTGCCCAGCTGTTTGGACTTACTGGATACTGCTACGGAGGCAAGTCCTGTCCTGGCAGAAATAAATTCGGCAGTAAGCTGGTCTGTACAGCCTAAAAACAACTGCGCGTCACAGTTTCCAATGATCTCCTGCCACAAATTCTGCGGGTATCTGTTCTGCAATCCTGCGAGATTTTGGAACACACAGGACATGGAGATATTCCGGGAGCGTATTACGCTGAGCCGGCGGGAGAGGTCGGGGATCGTGCCGCACGCTGTCAGTTCTTCCCCAAGGATATGGACAGGCACAGGCAGTTTACCGCCCTCGCAGTTGTGGTCTGCATATCGCACCAGTTTGATGAAGCAGAAAGATAGAAACAGCGAGGCCAGAAAATCAAAGGTGCTGTCCTGGTCGCTGGTAACGAGGAAGTAGGCACAGGGCTGCTGCCCCGGAAGCTCCAGATCGATCTCATTCTTAGCGGTAATTTTTTTGATCAGCTCAGACTGGAATACCTGCAGGCGGCTGCCAAGACCGATAATCACGCCGCTCCGCACTGTGTCGCTGGCCTGCTTGAACAGGCTGTAGGGTGCTTTGGCGGGGTGCGTGGAAGGAAGCGCTTCGAACAATGTGTCAAGTTGGGATTCCCCATTGAGGGTCAGCAGCTGGTAGACTTCGCCAATGTTGCGGTTTTCTTCCGCATAGCCTTGATCTACATACAGTACCAAGGCCTTGAGCAGATTCATCTCGCAGGCATCCCAGAAATGGTCGCTCTTGCCGTTGTTCGTGGTGTTCTTGATGATGACATCTACAAAAAGCTGGGCCATTAGTTCCTGTCCCTCAACTTCGGCAAGGCAACACCAGGAATCTGAGTTTTCAGGCGAAACGAGGTTGAATACCTTGACACAATAGCCCCGGCTGCGGAGAAATTCGCTTGACTTCTCGTACAATTCCGATTTGGGATCGCAGATGATCAGCGATTCTCCGGCGCCATTTTCGCCTCGGACAGTGGCCTGAAGGATACGGTTCATACAAAACGAACGGGTTTTCATGGAACCACTGGCGCCGTAGACTGCCAGATTACTGTTGATTCTGGTATCTTCCGGTATGCAGACTGCTTTGCCATCCAGCATACCCAGTACAACACCCTTGTGTTTGCGCAGATCGGGCACCAGATCCAGTACGCCGGACATCTCTTTGCGGGACATCCAGCCGGAGGTGCCATAAGTGCCTTTGGCGGAGTAGGAGAAATTACGGTCTTCATCATACTCGCCGGCATCACCATATCCCATGCGCATGACCATGATGAGCAGCACTGCTAACAAGCCAATGCAGATCAAGATGCCATACACACCATAAGGCGGTCGGAGCACAGAGGAAAGGCAGAGAAGGAAGTCGGGCGAAGCGGCCAGCGGTGAAGTACCATCGCCGGGAATACCGCCGCCCTGTTTCCAGGTTGCATAGTTACCCAAAAGCTGCGCCAGAAAGCCGCCTGCGTATAGGATCGCAAGAATGGCAAAGGGCGCTGCAATCAGGCTCACAATCAGTTTTTTCTTGTTTATGGGAACAACCTCCCCTCGAATTTTGTGAAGTCGATGGTTTGGAAGCGCACTTGGGAACCACAGTAGCTGCGAAGTACCTCTGCCTGGAAGTCAAAGCAGATCAGTGTGCCCAGGCGCTCAGATAGTTCGAGAGAGGTGTTAAAGCGTGCGATACGGGGCAGATCGCAGAAATAGCCAAACAGGACTGGTGAGCCATCCGGTGAAATGCCGTCATGCTCAATAGCCAGTCCGGGCTGCCTCGCAGTAAGACCTTGGAGCAGAATACGGTCCAGCTCCGCAGTTTTCCCAGGGTCGCACAGCAGTGCAAGTATCACCTCCCCCTGATGGTCGTTGGTAAGATAAAGAAAATGTTCATAGCTGCCATCCAGCATGAAGAAATCATGTTTGCGTCCTCCGGTGCTGGTCAAAATCTGGTAAGCCAGATCCATGCTGTTGCCCAGAATCAGTCCATGAACATCCTCATGGCGAAACTGTAGGGACAGGCGCTGTTGGCAGATTACGCTCCAGATCAATGCCTTGACCCGCATTTCCGATTTGTAGCGCCACTTCATCAGGGCGCTGCTGCTGTTGTAGGTCACGAAGATGCCGGAGGGCGCAAGGAGTATTCCGGTGGAGCGGGAACTGCGGATCTTCGTGGTGTCGATCCCCATTTCTTTCACTTCTCTGGAACTGAAAAAAGCAGGATAGACAATCCTGCCGCCAGCGTAGCCCTCCGGTGCAAAAATTGCCGGTTTTTCATCCCGATACACACATACACCCGCATTATCCATGGTCACATAGGTTTCGGCCAGGCGGTGTAGCCGGAGTCTTCGGTCAATTTCGCATTTCAAACGGTTGGTGTCGGTATCTCCTGTCAGGTAGCTGGCAAATCTATCCGGCCGGCTTTTCAGCAGAGTGGCTTTGGCTCGCGGCCCCAGACGGTAGCCGCGCAGTTTATCCCGGTAATAGGTACGCAGCAGCCCGTCTTTTTTCAGTGCAGTGACAACAGACTCCAGATAATATGGACTGCCGGGAAGTCTGTTAAGCTGGTCTGTGGGGAACTCGCCGGAGATGGCAGTCAGAGAGAGAAGCCTGTACGCCATCGTGTCTGGCTGTGGGAATTTCCCAAGTGATCACCTCCTTGTGGTGTGTGGCTTTTACCGAGACTGCAAGGAACTTCGGTAAAAATCCGTGGTGTAACGACAGAAAAAAGCCCCGAAATCCGGGGCGAAATACGATGTTGCGGCAGGTCGGACAAGCAATGGCTGAAAATGCTCAAAAATCCGAGATGGATTTTAGGGTGTTTTCATGCTCAGCAAGCCAGGCGGGAAACCGCTTTTTTTCCATGACACTGATTCTGGTACAGTCCTTTTCGCCCAGCGCAGCGGTGTTGTAGGCATCGCAGAGCAGGCCGGTATCGTCAGCCATGACGAAGGTGGAGAGGACATCCAGAAGCTGCTTTTCTTCCAGATTGTCGTAGTCACGGATACGCCGGGTGGGAAGGCACTGGTCATAAACCTGCGTAAAGCACACCACACAATCGCTGAAGCGGGGCATGGGATGCTCTTTGGCGTATTGCTCCAATGAGAAGTAGAACGGGTCGAGCAGAAACTCAGTGTTTTGTCTCTGCTTGCGTTTTGGGAGCAGACCAGGCAGGGTGACCTCCAGTACACCGTCCTCATAGACAACCTCAATTCCGTGTACAATACCGGCGGATGTCAGGTAATCGCCTTTGCGGATGGTGGTGCTGGAATATATCAAATGCCGCAGCCTGCAGGCAATTTTCTCTGCCCGCAGGGCGGCGTCAGTGGATAAGACTTCATAGTTGTCCGGATAGCGCTGAATATCCGTGGTATCCATCGCGTAAAGAGCATTGCTCAAACGGGATATATCATCAAGAATGCTTCCAATCCGGTGTGAGATGATTTTTCGTTCCAATCAAGTTCCTCCTGTTTTCTTAAAGTAATGCACCTGGCCCGCTGCATCCACGGTGCAGAAACCGGAAATGCCAGGGCAGTCAATGCGGCGAATGTCTTCCGGATTATCGACCAAAATGATGCGGCGTCCACCGCTGCGGTCATCCCGAAGCGCATGGTTGATCAGGGCCTCCTGGCCGGAAGCTGCGTAGACGATTTCGTATAGTTCACCGTTTGCAAAGAAGATAAGCTTGACCGGAAAATCACCGGGAGCATGGTATTCCACCTGTCCGATAAAATCCAAGAGTACCCAGGCAGCCCGTATCAGGGAGTTGTCTGATTTTGCTGCCCAACCAGACGGAAAGTAACCGCCTGTATCAGTTTGAAAAATACGGCCCTGCTTTTGCAGATGGGAGAGCAGGGTCTTGATGATTTCTTCTTTGCCAGGGTGAAAGCAAAGAAGCTGCTGCATATTGAGACCGGGATACATCGTGACGATCCGCAGCAGAGTCGCAGCTTCATTTCCATAGATTTCAGCCCTGGTCTTCATGGGTATCACCTCCAATGGCGTAATATAGGCGTATTCAAGACGCATTAAATAGGAAGGAAAGCCAGTCAGTGTAAACCAAAAGATGATCTGGCTGGCAAAACTGGCTTTTAGGCGTAATACAGGCGCAAAGCAGACGCATAGCGGTGTCTGGCAGGAAAGTTGCACATGGGAATCACCTCGCTTTTCAAATTGTTATATCTGCTGTTCGGCAGATGTGGATTGTTCACGGCGTTTTCGCTCTACGATTTCACGCAGCTCGCGGCGGTCGGTAGTGATCAGATCCTTTTCCAGAGGGCTGGCTTTGAACTCCACCATAATATTGTTGTTATTGGTAGAAATCAGACCGTGACCTCTTTCAAAGTGAGTGATCTCCATTGTTTCAGCATCGGACAGGTGCAGGGCTTCCTGTACCCGCTGGGCTTCGTCGTCCTCCAGATTCAGAATGATCTTGGTCTTGGAGTTGTTGATGATGCCCTTACCAAATCTGCCGCCGTCAAGGTCAAAGAAATCGGCAAGATCCTGGCTTGCAAAAATCGAGGCGCCGCCGTAACCGCGTATGGTTTTGGCAATTTCCAAAAGAAAATCGCCGGCCAATCTTACACCAGCAGCACCGGCACCGGATAGAAGCTGCCAACACTCATCAATGAAGATGGCTTTTTCTTCTGTACGGTCGGCTTTGGCTCTGTCCCAAACAAAGTCCAGCGCCACAAACATACCTACGGTGAGCAGGTCTCCGGTGAGGGAGGAAATATCCAAAACAGTGTACTTGTTGTCGAGCCGAACATTGGTCTGCTTATTGAAGGTGCTGGCGCTTCCGTTTACCAGACGGTTTAGGATGTGGGCCATGCGCATCGTTTCCTTGGAGGTTTTCAAAATTTCGTACAGGTCACCAAGCACCGGCATCTCACGGTACTGGCCGGGCTTTGCAGGGTCTTCCAAAGAGGCATTATCATGAGTGATGCCTTTTGTGTTATAGGTACGAACAAGGGCTTCGTCCAAAAGCTGTCGTTCCTCGTGAGACATATCGGGGATCAGCAGACTGAAAAATATGTGGAGCTGCTGGATCTTTGCTGCAAGTTCAGATAACTGGATGCCTGGACCGTCCAGAAGTTCATTCACCGAGCGGTCTACCCGCCGAATCTCCATGACATTGATGCAGTGGGGACTGGCCGGTGAAATCTGGATAAAGGAGCCGCCCACATTGGAGCAGGCGCGATGGAATTCATGGCCTTTTAGGGGTGCAACAATGAAAATGGGGATATTTTTCCGCCTCATTCGCAGCGCCATCAACTGCATGGTAAAGGTTTTGCCGGCTCCGCTCGTGCCAAGGATCGACATATTGGCGTTCTTATAGACCGCAGAATTGAAGATGTCCACGATAATAAGGGAACTGTTGTACTTGTTGACACCCAGCAGGATACCGTTATCATCACACATCTCATAGGATGTAAAGGGATAACAGCTTGCGGCACCGCCTGTTAGCAGGTTGCGCTTACCCCGCTCATACAGTTTCTTTTCCATTGCCACCAATGGCAGGGCAGATAAAAACGCCTGTTCCTCCCGAAAATGGCAGGTGCAGGCGTTCATGTCCTGTGAGAGCAGGAGCTTTTTCATCTCGCTGACCTTCCATTCTAAGTCTTCCTCGTTGGAGGCAGTAATGGTAATCAGCAGATTCAAGTAGTAGAAGTCCTCGTTGTTGGCAAGACCCTCTTTGAGAAAGTACCCGCTTCGGATAGCGCCATCAATGTCATCAAAGTCGGTGTTGGTGTCGCTGGCGTCCTTGATTTTGGAACGGTTGATACGCAGCTGCTGTCCGACTTTCTGGATGATGGTTTCTTTGGGCTGACGGGAGAGGAACATATCCATATCGATCCCATCACCGGCATTGACGATAAGACTGAGCCAGCCGGCTGGAACCTGCGTTTTGTAGCCATCAGAGGGCACCAGCAAATAAGCATAATACAGACCGTCAATGCAGATATGGTGACCATGCGTGAAGTCAATGCTTTTTGGCGCACAGAATTCGGTGGCAGGGATATGGTCGATCTCACTGTCGCGCCCTTTGGCAAGGTACTCAGCCACAACCTCCTGTGCCCGGACGGAGAGCGGCTTTACAGCACTTTCATTTCTGCAGAGCAGGTTATAGAGGACATCTACCGTAAACTCATCCCAGTTTTCCGGAACGATGACCTCGTTACCGCACTGACGGAGGTAGTTGGTAGCAGTATGGACTGCACTTTGCAGGGCATTGATTGCCTCGCCTTCTTCATCAGAGCGCTTGGTGTTGCTCCACGGCTCATATTCAAAAATCAGGAAGAAACGTCGGGTAATTGCCTCACGGGAACCGATCTGCTGAACGAACTGGAGGTAGTCTTCCTGCATGAGCAGACATTGTTCATTGGTCTCCTGTTCCATCTCCTTCCGAACGGTATCCAGATGGCGGTTGATCTCTGCCCGACGTGTCAGTACCTTGATTTGCAGCTTGATGGGGCTGATTTTCAAGTAGGACACAAAGGAATAGATGATGTTCCGCTGTTCCTGGGCGCTGCGCAGCATAAAATTGATGGGTACTACCTCGACGACCTTGACATAGCGGTGGTCCTTCGTGTAGATGATGCCGTTTTCAATTTTGGAAATCGGCAGATAATCTGCTACCGGGTTAAGGCAGGCGGGCTTCGGCTCCTGAGTGCGGATAGGGCGTTTTACTTTGCGCTCTTTGGAGACCTTCTTTTTTTGCTTGGCGGCTTTCTTCTCTTTGGCAGGCTTCTGCTTTTTCACAGGACGGAGTTTTTGGCGGATCTCGTAGCCACGAACTTCATCAAACTCCGCTGGGAAATCCTCTCTGCCGGAGCGCCGTGACCGCCGGGGAGCCTTATCGGGCTTGTGTACCTTCTTTTTGATATGCTTGCCGCCATGCTCTGCCGCAGGAACCGCATCTTCTGCGCTGTTACCGCCTACAATGCGGCGGTTTCGCAGGTACTTTATGAAAATCAGCAGAAAAGAGGAAAGGCTCTCACCGGAAACTCCGATAAGCGCCACCAATGCTGCTGGCAGTGCGGTCAGGCACAAAGCGATGATACGGGCAGTCAGGCCAAGAGGGAGCAATGAAAAAACCGGCACACCAATGGCAAATGCCAGGATACCGGCTTCAATCACATTGCGGGCTTTGAACATACCACCGAAGAAGGTGCCTGACTCGATGAAATTCGGTGGTATTATGTAGGTATCTCGGTCGATTTTATGATTCATGATTAACCTCGTTTCCGAAGCCGGGCGGGCACATCAGCCGATAATCCAGAACGGACCGCCAGCTCCAGCGCGCCGGCTGGCCTCATTTAAGATAATGGACAGATCCCAGAGCTGTTCGCTCCGTGTGTAACTGGCAGGGTCAGCCACCATGATCTTGCCGTCTTTTACGCCACGCAGGACAATGAAGTGACCGGAAGAGGTAAAGTGGCCTTCAGACATGATTGCTACTACCAGTTTACCATTAGCCAGTGCGTCTGTGATGCGCTGTGGTTCCGCAGTGGTACAGCCGGAAACCGGAAGCCCCCATTCCCCAGCGGCGGCAGGTATCAGCGCATGGTAAGAACCACTGCTTTTACACCAGTAGCCGTTGTTGTAAGACCACTCGGCCATCTCCACAGGGTCAACCATATCGTCCGTCAGAGAGGACACCACGATTGCCATAGCGGTAGGGCCGCAGCCATAACCGCCAATATTGTCCGTACCATATGCTTTACCGGCATAGCGTTCATCCAGCTGATTGTAGTAAACAACAGGTGTGATCCCGTCGGTGAAAGTAACATCGCCCAGAGCGGTGATGCTGTTTCCGGTCCACGCTTCCAGATTTTGCAGCAGACCATCGCCCAAGAACAGGCTTAGGTTGGAAGCGTAATCAGATGCAAGCTCCTTTTGGTCATCGGTAAGCTGGAATACAACATCAGAAAAATAGGACTCACCGTTGTAACGGACAGTATAGACCATCCATGTTTCGGACACCGTTGTTTCTTCCCCAGTCTCCGGATCAGTCACGGTGCTCTCACGAATCTCTTGCTTGCTGGTGTAGGAATATAGATGCTGTTTGTTTTCCCGCAGGGTGGCGGCAAGGTCATTCAGAGAAATGCTTTCAAAATCCTTGTCTTTGGCCGCACAATACTGAGAGATAAATAGGTTGGCGTTATAAATGGGACCGCTGGAATAGGCGTTTTTGACCTCCATATGGTCGGCTCCCGATGCCGCAAAGTCAGCTTCGATCCGGGCAAGTACATCATCCAGTGCCTCGCCCAAGATGCCGTTGAGGGTAAAGGTGATCTCGTTGGCGTTCTCAATAATCGCTGTTTTGCTATTCAAAATCGGAATTTCGGGGTCAGATGGCGAAAAGGCATTGGTCAGTCCGCCGAAAATAAGACCGGGGAGCATGAGAACAAATAATACCGGCAGCATAAGCAGGGCAATGACTGCCACAATGATTTTTCCGATATGCTTCCGGCCTGCCCACACTGCGCCTGCAACTGCACCGTAAGGACCGCCTGCGGCAGCGCCTTTGGCAGCGGAGGAAATAGCTTTTCCGGTTTTGATTGCGCCGCGGATGGTATGCGCTGCGGAGGCACCGGTCTCCACAGCTTCGGAAAAACTGCTTTTTTGATCTTCTGGCATTTATATCTTGTCCTTTCTCCTCGGGGCTGGAGGCAGCTTTTTGACAATGGACTCGTTGAAGGCGATAGAACCGTCAGGAGCCATATAGGGCGATTTGTCAACAGCATCCACAGCGTACTGCTTATACCATGCTGTGCCATCCACGGCATGAACGGTGGTGTACTGGCCTTCCGGGGCAACATATTGGTCTGCGTGGTACATACCAAAGGAGATGCCTTCGGGATGTTCCGCAGTCACTTCTGTGCCGGTGATGCGGCCGCCGCCAATTTCGACATTTTGGAAGGTCGGAACATTTTCAGCTCCGGATTCCAGTGCCGCATATCCCATGTAAGAGTGCAGGGCTTCGGCGGCTTTTTCACCGGAAATGGCCCCCATCTGGCTGATACTGCCCGTGGCTACGCTGCCGATTACATTGTTGGCAAAATTGCCGCCCTTACTAACGGAAGAAGCGTACATATGGCCGCCGATTCCTCCGGCTGCAGCATCGCCTAAAAGACTGCCAAGACCGGAAGGCTTGGAGCCGGGAGTTGTGGTGGCTGTTTTGATGGCACTGTTTGTGACTTTTCGGCTCACCACTCCAGAAAGACCGCCGCTGGCAAACCCTGCTCCAAAGCCGCCGCTGCCTTTACCACCGTTTGAGTTGACATTGGTGGAACTGCTGTTTCTCCCGCCGCCAAAGTGGTGACTGGAAAAGTTCTTGATGCCGCCGATGCCTCTGGCAGCAATCATAGCCTCAGCCAGCATGCTGCCGCCGGTATGTCCTACATTGACACCAAGACTGGAGAGGAAGGAATCGATTTTCTGGCCGACTTTGAGAAAGCCGATAGCACAGAGAAACCAGATAAACACATTGCCGGAAACGGCTTCTTTTCCCACAGCGTCTACCTGAGCCTGCACATCGCTTTCGGAGATAGCGGCAAAAGCCGGCTGGCAGAGCAGGCAGGAGAGAATTGCGACTGTAAAGGCCGCAAACAAAATTTTTTTGAGTTTCTTCAAGGATAAGACCTCCTTACAACGAAAGCGGGTTCGCAAGGAAGGACCCCACCATGCTTGTGAACAGGCGCAGGCACCAGGCGTTCATGACCAATAGGAAAATTTGACCGCCAAGCATCCGGCACCAGGATTTCCAGATGTTTGCTGTGGTCTGACTGGCGCCCATAGAAAAAGCCACAGGAGCCGTGTAGACCAGTACACCGAGCAGCACATACCGTTCAGCTGCCTCGAACAGAAGTTTTAGGTAATTCCAGGCCAGGATGAGAACCAAAATCAAGGTAATCAGCGCCACAGCCCCATTGGCACACACACCGATGATGACCAGCATTACGGAATTGAAGTCTGCAAAGCTTAATGCAGGAAGGTCAGAGTCCATGATCCAGTGATAGGGGGTGCCGCCGATGGTAAGAACAATATTGACGATTTCATCTGAAAAGAGCGTCAGCAGGATAAAAATAACGGAACGGATACTCAGCTTTACCGGGTCTTCTGCTTCCACACCTGCGCCAAGACCGAAGTTTTTGAATAACTGCCAGACCCAGTTAAGCAGGATGATCCCGATTGCCAGAGCTACGAAAACAGAGTACATAGTCTCTGCTGCGGGAAAATAACGCAGAAATACAGCCATATCACAGCCCAGCGCACCCAAAACCGATGTGGTCACCAGATCAAGACCGGCCATTACCTGTTCTGCGATCCATTCCACTATGCCGTCTAAAATGCCCATAAATGCAAGCCTCCTTTCCGGCGAGCAGTCAGACGGTCAATCAGCCTGTCCATTGTCCACCACTAAAGAGTGGCGTCACATACGCCATAATAAAGCCCAAGCCGTTGAGGATAGCCCAGGTGATACAGATTCGTTTGAGCCAAGCGCGGCTTTCATCCACCGTCCGTCCGGAACGGGAGAAGTTCATGAGCAGTAAGGCTACCGAAGCAGTGACGATGGCGGCGATAGTGGAGATGGCGAGGATTTGGGTGTATACATCTTGCATGATCTCTTTGGCCTTGGTCCATACATCTGTTGCAGCATAAGCCGGCTGACAGAACATCATGGACATCATCACACACAGGAAGGCACTGTAAGCCACTTTGGGCAGCGAAATCCTGTGCTTGGACTGGGTATCCAGCTCCTGGAGCTGCGGAGTTTGAGGGGTTTTCGTTTTCTTCAATTTGCGATCCTCCAATTCTGAATGATTTTTTGATGCTCAATAGGGAACAGAAAAAACCACACCTGTCAAAACAAATGTGGGCTTTCAAATGGTCGGGCGGCCATCTGGGCAGCAAAAAAGCACCCTGATGAAAGGTGCCGTTACTGTCCTGTTCGGTTTTGGGTGCAAGTTTGAGCATATTCAGTTTAACACATCGGTATTTACACTGAAAGAGCAGAACCATGCCAATTTTGTTCCCGAAATGTGCCAATTATTTGCCCGACTGTCCGGAAAGTGATTTTGTCTCTGGGAAGAACTGTTCCAGCATGTCTAAACTGTCCTTGGAGGTATAGCCCCAAAGGACGGAACTGAGGGCTTCAATGGCTTCCCGGCGTTTGCGGTAGTAGGTTCTGAAACTGATGTCACGAATATGCGGTCGCAGGGTTTCGATGATTTCCTCAACATTTTTGAGCTGCTGCGGCGAGAGGAAGGAGTAGTACAGCAGCCAGTAATATGCCTCACCGTTTTTGTGCTTGGTACGCAGCAATTCGACTGCGGAATCCAGCAGCTTGAGCATTTTGTGGCTGCGTTCAATGCACTTGGCATGATGCTCAATGTCACTTCCGGCCAGATCGGCGCCGGCCAGATAGACTGAATCCAGAAAATCTTCGATGGAGGTGCCATACTCAATCTCAAACTTGGTACGGACATGCTGGACAGAAAGCTCCAGGCTCCACACAACATCCCGGTATTTTTTCAGCAGTTTCCAGGTATCGTGGTACAGGGGATTATCAGCAACATCAGGTTCAACAAATTTTCTCATTTCAGGTTCCTCCTATTTTCGTGCTCCTCAGAGGGAGTGAGTGTAAGTTCAAAAGTGGCGATTGAAGTGTTTGTGCCGCAGAGGATGGTCAGACCAAAGTGGGCTGTGGATTTCCCTCGCGCACGCGGAATCAACTCTTCCCAGCAGTCGTCCGATAAGGGATATAACTTATAGCGGGAGAGCGGGCAAGAAAAGCAGGAAATCCCTTGCGTAGATAGGATGTCAGCCATCTTGCGGAGTATCGTTTCAATGTGCGATTTTGAAACGCTGGAAAGTGCATCCGAAACAAGTACCTCATGCTCAGAGGCTGAATGGCTCTTTTCGGTTTCAGCAGTTTCCGGAAGCTCCAGATGAATGTTTAAGGTCATGGCAACTTCCTCCTTGTCGATTAAAACATCAGAAATCTCAAACATGGTGGACAGGTAGTTCTGCAGGTAGATCACGCTTCCATGCCGGCCGGGAAACGACATGATAGAAATATATCCAAGGCCATCCAGCTTTTTCAGTATCCGGCATACAGTAGCGCGTGACAGCCCCCAGCGGCAGGAGAGTTCAGTGTAACTGACCAGCGGGTTTCCGGTACCATTGCGAAAGTAGGCTACCGGACCGACATCTGACCCCTGCACCTGCGTATCGTTGTAGACAGCGGATACCCACAGATCCAGGACGATGTCCATTTCAGAGCAGCGGGCAGAGCTGACCAGCTCCAGGGCAACCGAGACTGGCAGGAAGAAAAAACCGGTATCCTTTTGACATGGGGCATTGTACTCCAATGCGGAATTGTGGCGAGCCCAGTGGAGAATTTTATATTTGACTACATTGCCACGGCCCAGCAGTGTATAGGAAATCAAGTGCTGCTTCTGAAGGGTATCCAGCATGGACAGCGCCTGCCGATGAAAGCGGGTGCGGAACCAGCAAGACAGTTCCTTGACGGTGCACACCCATTCGCCGGGCGAGACTGTATAACTGATCCCGTCAATACGGCGGTATGAGGTGCGGAAGTTTGCATAGCTGCAAAGTACAGTAAAATGAAAAAGGCCGGAGCCTCCGTTTATGCGGATGCTCCGGTCGTTGATCAGTTTGTGGATGAACTCACGATAAATCCGGCATCGTGGGTAATCTACCACTTGTTTAATTTGAAGTTGGTATTCTGGCATAGTGAACCTCCTAGTTTTTTATGCAGACAAGTAGTTCATTGAAAAATGTTGACTTGAATAACTGATGGGGTTATACTCATATTTGTATGAGCTGCAAATAAGCAGTTTGTGCATTGCTGGTTTCCGCAGTTTTAGCATAGATACCTTATAATATAGGCTAAAAGCGATAAAGAAACAGTATCAGGGATGTTCTTCATGGCTCTACAATGTGCCAGTCCTTTTTGTGGAAGATTTATCCAATTTTTGACATTTTGGAGTTGACACACTTTTTCACAAAAAAATACGCCTACAAACAACTACAATTTTTATACAACTTTTCGAGTGAAGCGGACGGCCCAATAGGACACAAGACGGATGATAAATAGTTTCAAAAACCCAGCAATTATGCGGATTTTGCGCACTACGGAGCGGTATGAGGCGGGATGGAGAGAGCAAAATTTTATTCCCCACAATGAAGCCTATGGGCTAAGAAAGCGTTGTGGCACAACGGTTACAGGTGATGCAGCCTCTGGTTTGACACCACTTTTACACCAATTCACTTTGAATTCAACATGGCTACTAAGGAGTGCCCCGTCTTTGACGGGGTGCTTTCTTTAGCCATCATACATATATCAGCGTAAAAAATAAGGGCATGTTTGGGAAATCAAAATCCCATTCCTGCCCTTTTCTTTTTAACAAAATCTGTCCCGAAAAATATATAGTATTCGTGACAACGCACAAAAAAATGAGAGCGTGCTTCAACAGCAGCTCTCATATATCTTGTCTATTTGACATTTACACCGAAGTCCTTTATAATGGCTTTTGTGGAATCCACCGTCCGCGTCGAGTTTCCGGGTTCAGTCATAGCCCATCTCCTTTGTAGACGGTGTACGGTTAAAAAGACGGTTGCCTGCTATCCCGCGAGTGCGGAGAGAAAGGTGAATGTAGAGCCCTCGCGGGAAATTTATTTCTCGGGGAGGTGATACATACGCTTCAAGAAGTTTTTTGGATTGCGTCTATCTGCTGGATTCTTATCCAAGCATGGGACAAGTTCCGTAACAGAAAGAAGTGAGCCGTCTGCCGCTAACAGATGGCTCACTGAGTGTTGGGGTTAATCCCCAGTTTCAGATGTAGGTATCAACTTGTGGCAACCGTCTGGGTTTCCACCGCAGGGGGCGCTTGTTACCAGCAGGCGCTCTCTGTGTTATTATTATAGACTACTTCAACGGTATTTGTCAAATGAATTTTCTGTTAGCGTTTTCTTTCAGATTTCTCCTACGTCAGCCTGTGGGAACCGCATAACCCTTAGTCAAGCTCCGCAAGTGTACGGATGCTGACCCCATCACTTGCTTCAACGCTATGGCGGACAGTCCTGCTGTCGCCTATAAAGAATATTTACACCCACAAAATATTCTTTAGATATTATTTTCCAAATGCGATGATTGCGCCAATGATGCCAGATACAAGCAAGGTAGAGATGCAAGTAATGATTGCAACCTTGACAGTATTGACATTGTTGGCGATTTGCTTATACGGTTTGTTCTCGGTTTCATTAACCTTCTCAGACAATTTACGTTCGGTCTCTTGCCATGCTTTTGCTTGCGCATCTACCTTACGATTGGTGTCATCCACCTTGCCCTCGATATTACTGACACGCTGTGCAATGAGCTCAACGGAAGTAGCGATTTTATAGATAGCCTTCTGCTCACTCTGGATTTCCTTCAGCTCACCTTCTAAGTTGTCAATTCTGTGCGTATTGGACTTGCATCGCTGCTCAGTCTCAATTAACAGTACGGTCTCTTGCTCGGTCATAAGAGAAACCTCCTCGGATAATTATTTTTCCCCTTCCTTCAGCTCCACTATGGAGGCAATAGCAGAGTTCTGTTTCAACACGTCTTTCATTTCGTTAAGGGCGTCATCAACGTATTTGCTAAAGGTTTCAAATGGCAAGACCTTTGCCAACCAAGGGAAACGCTCGCAGAACTTGTCGTAAACAGATGACAGCTTCAGCTTGCCCGTACCGGAACCGAACTCGCGCTCAGCGCCAAGAACAGCCTGCAGAAGCCATCCACGAATCTGCTCGTACTTCTTGTCGGTGGACAGGTTGCGCCAACGCAGGACAGCCATAACGCCGCCAACGATAAACACAATGCCAGTAACAATTACATACCAGTTCTCCACAATAAATTCCATATGCAAACTCCTCTCTAAAAGTATAGTGGGGCGGACTTCAGGTGCCGCCCTTCACCTTAGATTGCTGGACTCTCCCAGCTTGGGTCTTCGACGAAGCCTTTTGCCTTTGCGCTTTCGAATGTGATACCACCAGCAGAATGGTCAGATTTACACAGGTTCAAATAAAATGCGCATACCACGCCATGTGCCGACCACGGCAATCCAACCATTGCCCCAATCCACGGCAGCGCTCCGGTATAGTTCCGCTTTACACAATAGAACGCTAAAAGTAACCCACCGACTGTAACAATCCACAGAAGGGAGCGGATATCGTCAATCAGCTTTTTTGAAAAAGCGTCCTGCTTGCTTGTGCGTTTTCTCCTTCGCCTTGCTTGCTGTCTGCTGCCGCTATATGTAGCCATCACGCTTTACCCATCAGTTTTGCAAAACGATAGAACAAAGCAGCAGCCTGTTCACGGGTAAGCTGGTCAGCCCAAGCATAGTTGGGTTCACCATTCACCTCAGTGCCAGTGCCATTGATGAGACCGTTGGAGATAGCCCACTCACGAGCTTCCTTGCTCCAAGTGCCGCAGTCATTGTCCTGCAGCTCTGCACGGTACTCCTTCATCAGTTCCTTGAATGTGTCCAGAGTCATATCTTCATCCTCCTCTTTGCTGTCGCTGATTCTCTTTTTGAACTCTTCCCACTGTGCGTCTCCACTCGTCTTGTAATAGACATTCATGTCGGCGCAACACCACGGTCTCGGACAGAGTTTTCCGGTCACATCATAATGACGGATAACGTGGTCTGCAGGAATGTTGTACTGAGCCATCAGCTTCTTTGTCAACCATACGAGGTTGTCCACAACTTTTGGTTCGAAATACCAATCAGTATCAGAAGCCATAACCCTCTTGCGATTGATTTTGGAAGGGCGTGCTTCAATCCCGATGGAGTTAGAGTTACGGCACTCAGGGTGCTTGTACTTGTTCGCACCACAGTGCCATGCGATGTCCTTATCGCGGACACAGCGATAGATGGTATCGCCCTCGTCAAGCGCATAATGGGCAGACGCTTGAATACCCGGTGTCTTGAAATATTCAGAGACACTCTTTGCGGTTCCGAGCGCACCGAAATAATGAATGACGATGTACTTCGGAGTCATGTTGCCTGAACGGAAGTTAACCGTTGTCAGGTTGTCTACAATTTTCAACTTGCATCCTCCTTCCTGTTCTGGTGTATTGATTTGGATTTTGCCAGCGAACTTGTCGTAATAAGCTTGTCCGTAGCTGGCTCGTTTTTCTTGGACGCTCTGTCCCTGATTGGCAGGACGTTCAAATTGGAGAAGAACAGCATTGGATGCCTCACGGACAGACGATGCGCTCTTGAGGGTGCTCAGCAGCCCAGAATAGCCCACAGACAGCTCTTTAAGCAGGAAGTTGAGCTGGGTATCCATGTCCCCTACGGACGCTCCTGCGGCTTTACAGGAGGCAAGGAGAGCGTCCTTGCGTGACCAGTACGTCCACTGAGCTAATCCGTAACCGGCACTGTCTTTCACAAAGTTGGAATAACTGCCGCTATCGACGGCGGCAGTATATTCTTCATCAGTCATGCCAAGTTTCTTCTCGTATGTATTTTGGAGGTTCTTGGGATTCAGTCCGCTCTCTGCAAAAAGATTCCCCATCAAACCCGCGACGCCGAAATCATTCAGACCAGCAGATTTCAAATAGCGCCAGATTTTTTCGTCGGCGTTCATGCGAACCACCTCCTTGATAAAAGCATTGTTTTATAATCAGACAATCTTGTAATGCGGTTTCTCCTCACCAAAAAACCAATAGCGAAGATAATCGTCAAACACGATTGCCACAACGGACAAGCCAACCCACGCAAAATAGAACGGTAGGCAGACTTGCCCCAAAATGTTAAGTGGGAGTCCAGAATAATCCCAGACTCCCAGCTTCAGCCATATATTCACGATGACACCGGTTATAAACTCAAGGCAAGTTACCAATGTGCCGCCGAGTAAGGCTTGCCACACAATTCCCAAATCCCATGGGAACAGTTCATTGATTAGACCAATAGAAACAAAGCACAGCCCGCCAAGGATAAACATGGATGGGTGGCTATGCCCACGCCAAAGCATCTCAATACCGACATAGATTGCACCACCGATAACAGCAAGTACAAGCAGCTTGAGACATACCTTTAGCCGTTTCATATTAGTTGCCCAACTTCGCCGTAATAGCATTCATCTGAGCCTGCGCAACAGCAAGCTTTGCATTCATCTCAGACAAATATGGTTCCGGCAGAGTCATACCATATGTGACAGCAGAGATTTCCTCAGAACCTTCCAGAGACTGTACATACGCCTTTAGAGCGTTGTGATAAGTTGTCTGTGTGGTAATGAGGGTTTGCGCTGCGATATAAATTTGAGCAATCTCAGCGGCGGTATAAATACGGCAGACACCACCATCTGACTGATATGGGAATTCTGTGCCACCAAGTTCAACGACACGGAACAGGTTTGCAATATTCGCTTGGTCTTCGATACTGAGATTGAAATGGACTACACCCTGAGTCAGCTCCAAATCGATGCCAGCGACGATGATAGCGTTACAGCTTTTTGAGATTTCTGCAATCTTCGCCGCCTTGATAACAGCAAGAGAATTGTCTTCGCCGACAATTTCAATTACATCTTCCGTCGTAACCCAGCCTCGCTCAACAGCCTTCAGAAGACCGTTCGTATCAATAGCGCCAGACTGGTACATAGCTTTCAGTTTTTCTTTCATTGATTACACCTCCAGCGCAGAAAGAATCAATTCGTCAACAAGGTCACGTTGATGAGCGACCATCGCGCCGCCATCGCACTTGGAAACAACCACAGTATCAGCGCCCTCAATATCTTCGTGACCAACCAGATTGTATGGCACGCTGTCGAACGCCACGCCAATCGCCTCATCAATAGAGCATGGTGTAAAGCTACCACTCTCTGTGACTTTGATATACAGAACAGAGTCAGTCATACCAAGCTCAGTTCCATCCAGTTTGATAATTCGATACATTTAAGCAACCTCCTTTGCTCCTACCAGCTTTGCAATGTGTCGGAGCGTATCAATATCGGCATTAAAGAAATCATGGTTCCACAGCCAAAAATCCGCGTATTCGATGCGCTTATACGGCTGGCAGGCTGGGTCGTCCCAAACTTTGTCCCAACGATTCTGATAATTCGCATCACGCTTTGCGAGCGTTTTTTGAATGGCTTGTGTTAATTTCCCACGAAGCATACCTGCGCCATCGTCGTCACGGGCAAAGAACTGGTGCGCGTTCTCGCTTGTTACAACGCAGAGGAGCTTGTCACCGTGGAAGATATATCCATTGGTTTCTTCACATATGGTCATAGCGGGAAGATTTACTTCGCCGCAAATTGCTTTGTCCTTGAAGCGTCTATGCACAACATATTTCATCCTTTTTTCCTCTTTCTCTAAAGTTTTCAATTCGCTCCGGCGAAAAACCGAAAACCGAATAAAAAAGCCTACGCAACCGAAGCACACGATTGTGGTCGTCGTAGGATTCAAAGTATGCGAGCATCCCGTTCACCGAAGTCCAGAGGTCATCGTATGACATTTCTCCATTCTGGATTTTTGTACGGAATGCTTTTATTTTTCTTCGTGCCCGCTTTACTCCATCACGATTTCCGTTCATCACAACACGACCAGTTTCGGTCAAAATAAATTTTGCTTTGCAATAACGAAACGGCTTTGTGAGCGGGACAATTCTTGACTTTGATTTGCTGACAGTTAGCTTGAGACTCTCTGCCTTTGCCACAATCAGAGCCATGATTTCTTTGGCGTCTCGGTCAGGCGGAACAATGACGTAATAATCGTCCATGTAATGACCGGCGCACTTGATAGAGAGCTGGCATTTAATAAAGTTGTCCAGTGCAGACGGAAACGCAATCATTTCTGCCTGACTTGGCTCGACACCAAGCGGTAGACCAACTCCGCCCGAAACAGTGTTGACAACATCGTCTCCGATTTTTCTGATATCTGGGTTCAGCAATAGCTTCTCATGCCGCTTGAAGATTTCTTCATGGGATACAGATGGGAAGAACTGTTTGAAGTCAATCAGAATCACATTCCCATCTCGTCCATAACGACGGAAGTGCCAGCGCAAGTCCTCTTTTAACATTCTCTTTGAGAACTCGAAGCCCTTGCCTTCAAGACTGGCGCCGTTGTTGTAAATCATCTCAGGACGATACAACGGTAGAAGTACCTTCTTGGTATAAACCTTGTGGACTTGACGGTCTTGGATTCTCGGTGCATCAATAGGGCGGGTCTTGCCGCGCTCTGAAATCGTGAAATGTACATATGCACCCGGAATCCATTTTCGCTCAAGCAATAAACGTCGTCTGCGTGCTGTTCCAGAGAACAGGTGCATCTCAAAACGTTGGGTGCTATTCTTCCAACGAACACCGTTGCAGCATTTCTTTCCGGCTTTGTACATATCATCGTATCCAAAGACATCATGCAGACCGCCAACTGCGGCGGCACGCCTTAACCTATTCTCTTCGCGCCTTGTCTTGCGCCTTTCGTAACGTCCTTTACGTCTACTCATAAAAATTATTCACCCTCCGTACAGATGTCTTGTAGGGCATCGTCTAATCTGCTTAATTCGTGACACATGAAACGAGGTAAGATGCATCTCCCGCCATGCACGCACGGAGACTCCGGCGGCGTTCGTGTCAAAATATCAAAGGGTAGTTTCGGACTTTCATCACGGGAAGTATTTCTCCTTTCGTAAGGGTCATAGTTCACCCTTTGGGCTACTACGATTGACCCAGACCATTTCTGGTTTACGAAATCCGGGGCGACGCCATTGGAATTCCTTGCGTTGTTATTGTTCGCGTTGCCGTTCGTGTTCACAATGCAGAAGTTGTTGCTGTTGTTGTAATTAGGAGAACGCTCCCACCACCAAGCAGTGGAACAGAGAGAGGCAAAAGACTCCCAACCGACAGGTTTTACAGAAATACACCCATAAATTTTCATAGACGTTTACCGGCTCTTATCGCTTTTCAACACATTGGTCAAAAGACCATTTTCTGCATCGATTAAATCACCAAGTTCCTGTGCCATGTGCTCCAGCTTTTTCTTCGCGTCTGACGCACCGACAGAGTTTCCGCTACCGGTCGTAAAACAACCGGACGGGTTCGTCATCATCAAGTCGTAACAATGCGCAAGGTGGACATCGAGCGCCATTAGGGAGGCTCTCGCTTCGAGCAGATGCTGCTTACGAAGTTCTTTTCGTGCCGCATCAGATGGATAAATGCTGTTTGCTTTTTCTGCGTGGTCTACAACTTCTGAGGCAAGCTCCGACACGGACTTAGATACGAGCCGGGAGTACCGAGATGACAACCTCGACAGGAAAGCGATGGTTTGGATGTAGATTTTGTTCGCCACATTGACGAACTCAGCCTTACTTTCAGACCTGTGTGCTTTTAAGACTGACATAAGAATCTCCTTTCGTTCTTGGATTTATTAGCTCCGAATGCACTATTCTGGAGCCGTTCACCACTAATCGCAAAGGGTGTACCCTTGCTAATTATAGAATAGGGAGGGGGACGAGGTTCCCTTGCATTTACCGCAGAGGGTGTACCATCCCTCTCCCTTAATGATTTGAACACGCCCACTTCCGTGGGCTTGATACTGTTGATGCAGGATTAGACGCGGAAAGCCGGGGCGACGCCACCGGAATACCAGGCGTAGTGATAGTACGCGTTGCCGTTCGTGTACACAATGCAGAAGCCGTTGCTGGCGTTGTAATAAGGAGAACGCTCCCACCACCAAGCAGTGGAACTTGTTGAGCTGTGACAGTATTTCACCTTCGAATTTCCAGCAGAGTAATAGGCATACTGCGCCTGATAGTTCTTTTCGGCAGAGTTCGCATAGGTGCGTGTGCCGAAAATCTCATACTCAGCCAGCAACGGAAGGTAGTCTGTGGTCTTAGTAACATAAGACGCATTGTCACTACCACCTCCCGTATTGTCTGTGTAGATAGTCATTGGCTGCATCACAGCGCGGAGGTCTGACGGAAGTGCCGCCATTAACGTATTTGCGACAGGGTTTGTCGCAGTTGTTGCTGTGGCATCGCCATCATTCATGTTCGTTGAGCCAAGCACATCATAGCGAAGGTCACAACCCTTCCAGCCACCAGCGTTGGTGTTTGAGCTGTGGTTCATGTTGAAATACTTGGTGCCGTTTGTTGAGTAGCCGTTGTACTTACCATCAACTAAACAAATATCCGTGCCGCCAGACAAAGCAGTTTTGAATGTGCCAAATGTGATACCATTGCCTTCCTTGCTACTATTGTGGTTAAAGCCAATAATATAAGCGTAGTAAGTACCGTTCACAGCCTGTGTGCCGACAGTGCCATTTACAGTCACAGCCTTACGGTCGCCGACTGCCCAGTAGCTTGCGCCAGTTCCAGAAACACTGTGGATAGCCGCCCAAGAGTTGTCATTCAGCGTAGCAAGAATAAACTCTGCTGTAACTTTGACAGTCTTACTTGCCGGTGCAGAATAGTTCGTACCAGCAGTGCAGCTCACGGTGATAGTAGCTTCGCCATTTGTTTGGTGGACGTGAGAAACGGTAACTGTATTCCCGCTACGGGAAACAGTGGCAACGCCAGTTGCGCTGGAGGTCACGCTCAGCGTGCCATCGTAGTTGCCACCAATCGTGAACGTATCAGTAAGCTTACTCAAGCTAAGCTTGATTGTTGTCTTACTCACAGTCAACGTACCAGTCGCTTTGCCAATAGACCAAACAACGCTCTTGGCGGTAGTCGCCCCATCAGACCAGCGATAGTCGGTTTTCGGCGTAAAAGAAGCCGTGTAATTGCCTGCGTTCGTGCCGGATGTCGTACCGCCAATCGTCATATAAGTCGTGTTATAATTGCTCCAGCTCGGAGACTGAGAAGACTTATTGTAGGTCAGTGTACCGCTCTGGGCGGGTACGTTCGCAATCGTAATACGGTTTGCTGTACCAGTCGTCCGCTGAGACGTAGAGGTGTTGATGCCGCCGTCCGTGGTCTCTGGGAAGAAAGCGATGTAATACTTCGTTCCGTTCGTCAGACCGGTAATCGTCAACGGCGTGCTGGAATATTGGTTGCGTGTCGTGACCTTTAGCGTATAAACAGCGCCGGAATCATCCTTGCTTGTAGGATAGCTGCCGCTCTTCACAACAATTGTGGTGCTTGCCCACGATGCCAGAGTCACGCCATCGGCAGAGATAGAAGCAGAAGGGTCAGTCCACTTAACGGTCATCTTGCCGTTGCCTGCTTCAGAAGAGGCACTCATGCCGGTAACATTCCAGCTTGTGATGCCTGCAACCTGAACAGTCGGAATCGCATTGAATTCGTCATCCGTGCTGTCAGTGTAGGCATTTGCAGTTGTATAGGGGAAGAACTTATAGTAATACTTCGTTCCGTTGGACAGACCACTGTCACAGAAGTAAGTATTCTTATAAGCGTTTCGTGTTTTACTATCGAGAACGATAGTGCCGTCACGACGGCTTGTAGGCGCGGAGCCTGCCTTACGAACAAGCAGGGTGCCGCCCCAAGCAGCAATCGTAGAACCTGCCACAACGAGGTCATCGGGGTCAGTCCACTTCACATAGACTTTCCCAGAAGAAACCTGCGTGGTAATACCGGAGACAGCCGCAAGTGTCAGACCACCACTGCCTGAACCTGCGCCGCCGGGGAAGTTAGATAAAATAGGCATTTTACGCCCCTCCTTTAACCTAAGAGAATGATGTAAACAGGAATGTCACGCTCTGGCATCTCGCCATCAGCGGCGATAGTCAATGTACCATCAGCCTGTCCGATAACTGAGAGCATTGCCTCACGAGCAATTTCACGCTGTTCTGCAGTCGCATTATGAGCAACAGAGATTGTGCCGTTCTGCGATGCAGTAAGCCCGCTAATCGTGAGGGTTTGCGTGTAGGGCGCATCGACACCAACCCATGCAGACGCAAGCAGTGTGGTATTGATTGCCACACTGCTGTTTGCTTTCTCACCAAGGGCAGCATCGATTTTTACCATATTGGAGTTCTCGGTTCCATTCATCTGGTTGCGCCATTCCTGAAAGCGAGTTGAGCTGTCATCAGTCAAATAGAGGTTGTAGTTTGGTGTATTACTCATTTACTGCACCACCCTTTCAACCAAGCAAGATAACAACGACTGGAATATCGCAAGTGGGTACAGACCCATTTGCGGCAATCGTTACAGAACCCGCTGCTTGACCACAGATATACATTTCTGCTTCAGACGCAGCAGAGAGCTGTTCATCGGTAATGCTCTGAGACAAGCCGATAACACCATTCTGCGTTGCACCAAGCCCAGCAATGGTAAGTGTCTGTTGTCCACTCGCCCATCCTGCTGCGGTCAACGTAGCGGTAACAGCATTGCTTGCATCACACTTTCCAGCAAGAGCAGTCAGCATCTCTTCATCATCAAAGGGGAGCTGAGAATACTTCTTTGTACCGTCTCCAACTTTCTTACGAACGCTACCACTGGCTGTATCAACAATGATGATTTCACCATCCAAAAGGATGGGGTCTTTTGCTGTCCAGTTTGCGCTCGTGTCTCGCTTTTGTCTGATTCGTGCATTATATTCAGCCATACAGTAGCCTCCTTATAAGCAAAGCCCCGCCGTGCATAACACACGACGGGGTTGCTTGTGTTTTATTTATGCTCAGATGTTAACAGAGGCGCTGCCACAGTTGAACACAATATAACCGGAAGCCTGCTTCAGCTCGGTAATATCGTGCTCATGGTTGCCAGCAGCCTTGCTGTCCCAATCCGCGACCTTCTCAGCGGAGATACCGTCGAGAACGGTCTTGTTTGCGTGCTCATGCTGCTTGGCAGCAGCACCATCCCACGCATCGACCTTATCCTGAGAGATAGTGTCGAGGATAGTCTTGTTACCATGCTCGTGCGCCTTCTGTTCAGCGGCGTCCCACTTTGCCTTATCGCCGGTAGCAATCTTGTCCAGCTCAGCCTTGTTCGTATGGCTGTGCGCCTTGCCGATAGCAGACTGCACGTCAGCATGGAGCTGTGCCAGAGTCACGGAGCCCTCGGTGAGAGTAGCAGTCACCTTATGGTCAGCGCTGACATCAATCACAATCTGGTCGCCAACCTTGGAGCCAGAAGTGACGTACTCAATCAGGCTGCCAACATTGATGTAGATGTTGTCTTCAGTAGCGTTGGCAAGAACCAGATGCAGGTATGTACCAGCCTCGCCCCATACACCAGCCTCAGCCTTTGTCTCAACCGTACCGGACTCAACAACCATATCCTTGGGGATATCGATATTCACATCCAGATTGGTAGCCGTCTGCTTGATGTTGTAGCGCTTTGCCACGCCGTCCGGGGTAGAAGGAGTGACAGTTACGGTATAGTCGGTCTGAGCAGGAATCTTACCGATTTTCTCATCGACATAACCAACAACGGTCGTAGCAGTAGCACCTTCGGGCAACACACCGACGCGCTCACCCAGAGCGTCAACGGCAGTTTGCGCATCATCGCCAGCCTTCTTCGCTGCCGCAATTGCTGTGTCCTTACCATCTGCGTAGGTCTTTGCATCTGCCAGCGCCTTAGTCGCAGCGCCAGCCGCGTCAAAAGCGCCTTCGTCTTTATAGGCAGCAGTGCCAAGACCGTGAACCTTCACGTCTTCGCCATTGAACTTGACAGTACCATTTGCAGTGCCTTCAGCCAGCGTATAAACGGTCTCGTCAGGAATAGTGATTGTGCTCACCAAATTCCAAGTAGATGTACCCTTTGCCTGAGAATACAGGTGGAACTTGCGGCTATTGTCCGCATCGACCTCCAGCTTGTACTGGGTATCAGTATCCTGAATCTCGCCTGAGATGTAGTCGGACAGACCATCAATCTCGTTTGCGGAATAGGTGGGCTTGGAAGCTGCTTTTGCCCAGTCGTACACGTCAGCAGCCAAACCAGCAGTGAACTGCAGCTCGCTGAATTTGTGTGCGCCGTCGCCAACCTTAAACAGAACAGCAGGCTCCTTCGCTACGGCACCAGTCTCAGCCGGAACGACAACAACGGCGACTTCACCGACAAGCAGTTGGGGGTCTTTTTCAACCCACTGTGCGTAGGTGTCATACTTCAGAGAAATGCGGGTATTAAATGTTGTAGTAGCCATAAATGATTACCGTCCTTTTTATGTGGTTTTAGTTAGAGCGGAGCACAAAGCTCCGCTCATCGTGTTTTTAATCAGACAGCGGCATTACCGCCATCGAGAATCAGTGTATCACCATCAGACTGAACCAGTTTATTCATGTTAAGGCTATTGACCTCCATGCTTCCGTCTTCAGCGACAGCGACCTTATTCTCTCCGGTGGAACTGGTGACAACACCAGCAGTATCACCAGCAAATGGAATGTTAACTGCCTTCTCAGAGATGTTCAACGCGGCACCAGCCAGCTTGATAATCTCGATGAGGTTCTTGTTTGCGCCCGCTTCAACGCCGCCAAGCTTTTCTTTCTCTTCATCGGTGTAGTCGTTGGCACTCAAGCCTTTACCTGCAACTTTATCAACCTTACCAGCCAGAGCATCAGGGAGACCAGTAACTTTAGCCGGAGCGACCTCCTTGACTTCGAGTTTACCCTCTGCAGAAACAGTGAACTCGTCAGAAACACTCTTGACGTAATTGGCTTCTGCGCCTTCTGGCAGAGCAACCAACTTTTCCTTCAGCGCAGTCGTAAAGTCCTCGGTGGAGAGCCCCTTACCATCTACCTTGTCAACTTTGTTGGCAATGGCAGTGGCAATAGCTTCGTTCATCTGCTTTGTGGTGGAATAATTGTCGAGGTTTACACTCACATCATCCAGACGAACGACCTCGGTATCGACCTTCGCGTAGATGTCGTAGAAGCCGGTGTCGGCATTCATCACGAGGTAGAGGACATTGTCCTTGGCTTCAGAAGCCGCAGGGACTGCATCAACCTTCGTGAAGCTGGCATGACCGGTCTCGGCGATAGCCGTCTTGATTGCCTCCGCGATTGCAGTAGCGGTCATAGCATCAGTGATACCATAACCTTCAAGTGTGGTAGCCTTATCAGCTTTACCAGTCTGGAGGTTTTGAATGTCCTGTGTATGACCAGCGACGGTATCAGCCAGACCGGAAACGGTGCTGGTATCGGGTGTGTACCACTCAATAGCAGTACCAGCCGCATTGATGCGAGGCTGCTGACCTGCGGTGGCGGAACCAAAGCCCTTCAGAGCGACCTTGCCATCAACAATCTCGATGGACTTGCCATCGCCAAGGACGGCAGAACCGACTGCCTTCAGGGTCTTGTCCGGCTGAATAATGTACAGGTCGGCGGAAGATTCCGTTACGACGCAAACATTTTCACCATAAAAATAAGTGCCGTCCGAACTACCGACTTCAACAGCGGTAGCGGCGGCAGCTTCAGCAGCACTCAGAGAAGAGAAGTAATAACGTGCGTCCAGAGGGAACGCAGTTTGCGGATTAAATGAAACCGCAAAATTCAGTTTGCCAAAATCAGCCATTATGCGTCACCTCCATATTAGATTGTCACTTTATAGGTGTTTGCAGTATCGTTGGCGTTAGCCATATCCATCACATACACCTTATAGTCGATTGCCTGATAACCGTTCGCGCCCTCGACAGAAACGACGGTCTTGGTGAAAGCGGTCTTGACTTCCGCGTTCATACCATTCACGTCCTGCACGGAGCTAACATCACGCAGCGTTGCGGGATACGCGAACACAACGCGAATGGCGCCAACGGGGATTGCGAGGTTGAAACTGTTGCCAGCCGCCAGAGCCTTACCACTCTTACCGCTAAGACCACGCACAAGTGCAGAGTTCACTTCGCCATCCTTCGCTTCCAGCGTTCCGTAGAAGCTGTTGCGGTAGCCAGTGATTTTGCCTGTCGCCTTGCTCTTATTACCGGCAGCAATTTTACCGGCGGCATACTCATTACCGAGGTTCGTTACAGGAACAGCACCCTCACCGTGAGTCGCAGTAGCCGTAATAGCGTAGCTGGTAGCGTCGCCAACTGTCAGCTCATCGAACGAACCGGAGGCAGTATCCTTGGTAGCAGTACCGTCGGTTACGCTCCAAGCGGTAGCAGTAATACCAGTTGCAGGGCCGTATGTATAGCTACCCGCGCTCAGAGAAGCGGTGTACGCAGGAGTGACTTTTGAACCAACCTCATACGCTGCAATTTGCTTACAAGTAATAGTCACGGCGGGTTGTGTTGCTGTCGGATTCTTTTCCTTCGCCAGAATGGACGCGAGAACATCCTTAACATTCTTGCCAGATGCGGCAATCGTACCAGAGCCAGAGCTCGGAACGGTCAGAACACCAATGGCAGCAGTGTACGTCAGGTCATTGGCAAAGTAAACATTCTCGGCACTGTAGTTTCCATCCATCGCAGCCCACACAGAGCCATCGTAGACATAGGCAGTGTAAGAATACTTGCCATCGGCAATCAGAGATTTGACAACAAAGATGTCATCTTTCTCAGCAGTAACGCCAGCCGCAGTCAGAACGCGAGTAATAACATCGTTGTCACTTTCGCCCTCTGCCTTCACGCCTTCATAATGGGCAGCACTTGCTCCACTGATAGCCTTCAGGTTCTCATAAGTGGTAACGCCATCACCAATCTTGAGAGTGCCAAGCTCCAAGTCAAAGCAAGGCTCACCAGCGGCAGGTACAACGTCTTTGTTAGCAAGCCAATTTGCCGTTGTGTCACGCCGAACTTGGATTTGGGTTTTCATCGTAGTATTGGGCATAACTTTCCTCCTTCAAAATATTTTTGCAGAATGGTTTCATTGGATACCGTTCGCAGCGCCGCCATCAATCACTTTGACATCGCCAACGCTAATGTCGCCTGTATTAACGGGAGACAATTTCCCGTCAGCAGAAACGATATACGGAACCCAATCAGAACCGTTATGCACTGAAATAATATGTCCAGCACAATCGTAGGTCTTAACCCACGCCTGCGCCTCGGTTAACGTCTCAAACTGTTTGCGCTCGGAGATATTTTTCATCTCACCATTCGCATCGTAGAAATACAGTTCGGACTCTTTGCTGTCGCTGGTGATAATCAGACTATCTTTCGGGATAGTACCGGAAGCAATTGCAGCGGAAATTCTACCTTTCTTTCCGTAAGCGACTCTCACGCCCATCTCATATCACCTCCGTCAATCAGAATTGAATCACGGCATCTTCGTCCACTGGGTCGTTGCCGCTATTGCTTGTAAAATGGATAACGTCATCACCTTTAACAAGCTTGTCAATCTCCTCTTGGATGGCGTCCATATTGCTCTCCGTGTCCTCTGTCTTCTTCTGCATCTCGTAAATAGCCGAAAGCTGATGGTCGCAGATATAGTCGTCCATGTTCTTGGATTCCTCGACATAAAGCAGACACTCGCCACTCTTTGCGATGGTCGGGTTAGACGGCGTGCCCGAGAAGATTTGAAGCCATGAGCAAACTTCTCCGGGGAACTTTGTCAGTCGGCAAGAAACCGGAAATACATATTGGTAATAGGCTTCTTTGTATTTCTCGCTTTGGCGTTCCAGCCGCACGATGTCAGCTACACCGTCTGCACGGATGTAGCTCAAATAAGGGGTCGCAGTCAGCATATCGATTTCGCCGACCTGCAACGGAATCAGGTAGATGATTTTCTGATTCAAGTTGTCGCCCCTATAAATCGGTTCATTCACAGTGATAACGAGGTTCATACTGTCATCCAGCTTGATATAAATCACTCGCGTCACCTCCGTTCGTTATAGAATAATGTAGTCGATGTCTTCCAGCGCCATATCGTCATAAGTCAGCAGCGTATCTGCGTCCATTTCGTTGAGCAGTCTATGCCGCTTCAAGATTGGCGTGGCTGCTGCCGACAACAAAATGCCACCCTTTTCCGGTGCCATAAATTGTGTGATTTTCTCCGTGATGCCAGCAAGGATTTCGACTGTACTCTGTATTGCCTCATACTTTTTTGCCGTTCCATCTGCACTTGCGGAGAGCTCAATTCCAGATTCGCCGCTACCGAGAGAAAAGTGAATCTCTGTTTCAATGACAGCGGCGGCAATGTGCATAGCTGTCCCCGCCGCAGTATAGAAACGGTAGCAAAGGTCAACGATTTCCGCACTCGGTTCGACCGGAGCATCAATGGTCAGGAAATTTTGTTCTGAAATCTGGCGTACCTTGGTGTAAACTGGAAGTGCCGCCGCAGGGCGGAGAAGACTATTCTTGAGAGACTGGCGCACTTCAGCGTCAATGTTCATTCTCGAACCGCCTTCGCCCAACGACTTGGCAACCATAGCATCTATAGATGCGGCGGTGATTTGCAGCTTGTCTTCAACGCTCATAAACATATTCCGAAGCGTTTGCAAATCATCGTTTGGTGCAATCTCAATGACGGTTGGGACAGGATTGAGAACATAGTGCGTTTGGAACTCCAAATCGATGCCCCAAGTTGATGCCATGTGCAGCCGCTCATTACAGGTCTTAATCATCTTGTCGATATGCGAGACCAGCTCGGAGCCAGTTTCAACAGCAATGAACTTCTGGAGGGTATAGCTCTCAAGGCAACTCTCCAAAATCATACGGTTCGTCGCGGTCAATCCATCACGGAATGGAATGGAGTAGACGATAATGTCGCATTCAGTAAGTCGTTTGTTTAGGTAAATATCAAACTCTTTTGCCATATGCGACTCAACTCCTTATCAGGTGGGGTTCTGAGCAGACAGAGACAGGTAGCCTTCCTTGATGGTCATAATGGTTGCAGTCTCAACGCTACGCGGTGTAGAGAGCGTACCATACATCAGGAGATTGCCCTCGCCAACAGTGGCGGAATCGTAAATAACGAAATGGGTAATCGTGCCCCAGCTCGCAGTTGATTCATTGAAGTTAATAGCCTGACTGTTGGTGACAACGCCGTCAACCGGCTCACCAAGGGAACTCAACTTCACACGAGCATAGCCAGCATCTGTGGACGGCTCGTTTACACCAGTACCATTGATAGCAGGGGCGCTGGTGCTCAAGCCAATGTAATAGGTCTTTGGCAGAGCAGGAGACGTTTTCGTGTTGAAAATATTGCCTGCCGCACAATTCAGAAAGTAGGTTGTATTCATAGAATCTGTCCTCCTCTAAAAATGGGCATAATAAAAGCCGGGTGCATACGCCCCGGTTTATTGCCTGATGAAACTCTTGTTGATATTATTGGTAATAAATAAGATGCCTTGTTTGGGAATCTCGATATTGCCGTTAATATCTTTGATAGTGATTTGATAGATGTACTTACCACACAAATCTACCGTGTCCAACGGGTCTAATGTGACTGCCAACACATTTTCTGCGGTGACATCATCGTTAAAATGTGATTCCATTGGCTTCGTAAGAATCGGTACACCTGTCTTGTTGGTAAAGCTAACAATAGAGAAGTTTGCCGTACACCCACTCAGCGCAAACGGCTGGTGGCTCTTATAGAAGTAGGTGTAGAACGCAAAGTCCTGCGTCTCTCCAGCTACGAAGTCAATGGTCGGTAACGTATATGGGCTGTAATCACAGGGCATATAGGTTCACCACCTTTACTTTTTCTTTTCGCCATCTGCTGCGGAAGCCTTTTCGATAGAAGCATCACTCAGCATAGCGGCAACCTCCTCGATAACAGCAATGCTGCCACTCAGATTTGCAAGGTTTTGTTTGCCGTTTACACTAACTGCGTTCAACGCATTCAGAACAGCGGCAAGTCGATTCATAATCTCATCTTTCATATGGCTCTCCTTTATATCTTTTGGGTAAATAAAATCGGGAGCGGAACACCATAGGATGTGCCACTCCTTACAAAAGCCTTCGGGTGCTTTTCAATCGTGGAGTTATTATGCTTCAATTGCTTGAAGTTTCTGTTCGAGCTCGTCAATACGCCGGTACAATCGCTGAATCATGTAAGTGTTCAGGGAAATGAATTCTGCATAGCGCAGGGAATACTCGTCTGTATATTTTGAATGTGCATCATTCAGCCCGGAGCACTTTACTAATCCAGCAAAATCCTGCGTACTAAGACCACTATCACGCAATGCGTCTTCTACTTCTTGCGCGATAAAGCCAGTATGGAACCTACCACTTCGACCAGAATTAAACCGATAGACACTCGGCTGCAAACGCATAAAAAATGGGATGTACCTGTCTAAGTCGGACGAGATATTGTTTTTCAATCGCCTGTCCGAAGAGGTGTCTATATCCGTACTTGCAACAATACGGGTACTTGTGACAACAAATGACTCACCATCGGATTGCATACGGACACCAGCATTTGTAGCGATAAAATAAAACTCCTCATTAGACCCATACATTTTAGCACCATAGGTGTAACGACCAGTACCGTCAGAACCAAGTGCACACTTGAAGCCACCCCAATCACTGCCGAGAGTTATAATATCAGCATCAATAGTACCAGAGCGGATGTAATTTGCATTGATATATAGCCTGTTCGATGTTGAATCGCTAAAAATGCCAAACCGCGTGCTTCCGTTAGTAAGCATATTGAAGATATCTCTGTCGCTCAATGCATTATCGTAGGCAGCCTGCAAAGCGGTGTTCGCCAAGTTGTATGCATCACCTGCATTTGAGTTCGCGGTGTTTGCAAGGTTGTAGGCGGTATTAGCTCTCTGATATGAGCTGCTATTTCCAACGTTTGATTCTGTGACAGAAGCCCAGTTGATTGATGAACCAGCAGCCATTGTGATGCTACCTCGAACAGAAACATTACCACTGGCATCGACTGTAAAATTGCCGTTTCCAACATTCAGTCCATTGAGATTGAGGTATCCAGCAGTGAACTCATAGTTGCTATTCATCATGGAATTGCCAGACTTGTCCTTGAACGATGCGCCAGACACGACGCCTTGAAACGTACCACTCTTTGCATACATATCGCCATTCTTTTTTACCCAGAATTTCGCAGATGCGGGAGCGGCTGCACCAGCCCACATTGCATAGGCAGAGTTAGCATTTGTGCCAGAACCGTTCAGAGCGATATAGTCACTTCCACTACCAGCGTGGAGGTAGTCATCTTCAATAGTGAAGCCACCGATTTTACCGGAAGTAGCAGAGACCTTACCACGGATGTAGACGCTGCCATCATCGATATCGAGATAGAAATTTGCATTCTGAGGCATCCCGTCATCGTCGAACAGAATGTTATCACGGCTGCGTCCAAGACTAATAAATGACGGATAAACAGTTGTGCCATCTACGGAGTACAGGTCACCTGTGCCTGCAGCAATACCATACATAGGGTCAATGAGAATCTTGCCACCATTGTCCTTTTGGAGAACAAACGTGGAGTTGTTCAACCATGCACCGCTTGAGTCCACCTTGAACTGCATGACACCATCGTCGGTCTCATTCTCAATAACAAGATTGTTGCCAACAATAAGCTTACCGCCGATAACCTCTGCGTTCACACCAAAGTACGTTCCAACCTCGTCGGACGCAAACAGACCAATAGCAAGTTTTGCGGTCGCCCAGTTATCGTCGGTCATAGCAATCATGCTATCTACAATGCGAAGCTGATACTTGGAATCACCTCCGACATGGATACCACTACCGTTGATAACAACACTCTGGTTCTTGGCGGCAATAATTGTATTGACTGCCGCATCCAATGAGCTCTTCATAAACTTCGAGACTGACGCGGCTTGATTTGCAGCCTGATTATACAAATATTTGTTGGCATCGAAGCTGCGGCTGGTAGAGTAGCTGGTCTCTACCATATCTTTCAATGTATTGACATAGTCTTTTCGCTTAAAACGATTTGAAAAGACAATCGAGAAATTGCTGTGCTTTTCAAAATCTAACTCAAACTCGATGATATATGGCGTGATTGTCTGCTTACCGCCGACGTTGAGATACACGCCCTTACCCAGCTCCAAGCGGTTTCGAAACGGTACGAATTCTTGGGCAAATACGAAGTTTGCAGAGTCAACCGAAAATTCATATGTAGGTGTAGCCAAATCTGCAAGAACATCCAGCGCGTAGTCATACAGTTCCAACTGCACAGAGTATTTTTGGTAATCACTGACATTTGCTGTCAAATACATAGAGCCAGCGCCGCAGACAAACGAAATCTTGCTGCCTTCCCGTGTAGTTACCTCATCGATGGTCACATCTCTAATGTCAGATGAAAAAGATGACAACGAACCGACAAGCGTGATTGTGCCGCTTGAAGCCTTTGTCGTATTGACAGTGATTGACCCTGCGTACAAACTCAGCACATACTGGTTGTCTGAACCAACCTCCAGTGTGCCACGAATAATATCGCCAGTGATATTGTGGCTTCCACTGAAAGCAAAGTTGCCACCAGAAAGTACATACATTTTCTTTTGAAACTCGTTGGTCAAATCGACCTCAGAAATTGAAGAGGCATCTACGAAAACTCTTTCGTTTACCAGTGAGTAGGAACTACCAGATACAGTCGTATCAACACTTGTGGCGACAAAAGTGTCTTCGGTAATATCCTGCTCAATAATGTACTTGCGCAAAATTGCATACTCTTCTTCTGAAAAAAACTTACTGATAGACAGTTCGTTGACAACAGCTTGAATCTGCTCTGCATACGGCTTGATGTTCGCTTCAAGCGCAGCAATCTCATCTTCTTTTGCAGCAATCTCAGCCTTCTTCGCAGCAATCTTCTGGTTGATTTCATCAAGCAGCTTCTGCTGGTTAGCCTTACCGGTTGATGTGGTTTCCATTGCAAGCGCCTGAATCGTAACGCTTTGCTGTGCAGTAAGCGTATCAAGCTCACCCTTCAAATCCGCGAGTGCAGCTTGCGTTGCAAGTAACGTGGAAGATGCGGATGCCTGTAACGCTACCAAACCTTTGTAGTATGTTTGGCGATTGAGGACAGTACGTTGCCATGCTTCCCACTTTGCAGCAAGAGCATCAGGAAGGTCACCGTTCGCAATGAAATAGCTAAGGTCGTAAATCCAGTTGGAGCCGATGGGGTTGACCTCTCGGATATCTACATCATCACTACCATACGGTCTGATTGCAGTAACCAATTCATCGGTCACCTCTTCGATATCAAGGCTCTCAACCAGATTATCAAAGTCCAGATAAATGGGAAGCGTCTCTAATTCGATATCGGCGTCATAGACATTGATACTGCGCTCGTAGGGGTCAAACACGAACACACAGCGGAACTTGTCTTGGCAGTCGCCATACAGGAAGGACATAAGGTAATCGTCATACCCATCGAATGTACGATAGCGCTGGGCAACAGACGGAGCAACATAGCCCATATGCCAGCCATCGGCAACCTCAAGGACTCTACCGATGATAGTGTCCGGGTCGTTATGGTTTGTCTGATTGAAGAACTTGAATGTACTACCGTCATCACCGTCTTCAAGGAAGAATTTCTTTGTGTCGAGAACTTTTTCCAAAGAGTAGCACTGGACGTGTTTCACATCGGAAATACCATCAGCACTTGTTGTCGGGTTCATAACAACGTAGATACCATAGTGTTCGGTGTAGATGACCTTATATCCAACAAGCTCGTCATAAATCCAGTTCTTCTCGCCATCAAGGATGGCAGAAACATCGAATGTCATTTCGCTTGGTTCTGCAAACTTGACGGACAGCTTTAGGTTATAGACACCGGGGATAACCCCAATGGTCTCCTCATGCATCGTCTTCAGGACGAGCGTAGGCGTTTCGGGCGTGCCGTTTTTATCAAACGCCAATTTGGAATAATCAAGATACAATCCGCAACACCTCCTTATCCTGCAACATTGTATAAGAACCTGCCAGAGATGGTCAGCACGCCATCACCGGTTACTTTGATATTATTGTCTCCGTGAACCAAGCGGAAGAAATTGAGATTGAATCCATCGTATAGGTTGTAACCACTTGAGAGCTCTTGAATGATGCCGTTGCTGTTGTTGACGAAAACAGATGCACCGCTTGGAATGCCAGTCAACTTGAACTCTCGGTTGTCATCATTCAGATTTACAAGAGATAAAGTTCTTGTGCTGGATGCAGGTGCGAACGAAATCTCAGGCTTGAGATATTCACGCACCGAGCTTTCATTGCGGAACAGAATGGTAGTCTCACCGGAAATCGTGTACTGCTTTTCAAACGGGTAGCTATACGCATAGGGGCAATCGCATTGAATGGTCGCCTGAAATGCAACGGGTAACCATCCATGTGAGATGGGGGTCAACTCAGTGACCATGCAGCGAAATTGAAGTTGCTCCATGTCCTGTTGCCCGATGGAAAGCCACTTGTACTCTTTGCGTCCAGTCAACCAATAAGCGATATCTTCAAGCTCATACCGGTCGAGCTCGCGCTCGGCACCAAAAACCAACTTGAATTCAAGTGGCTTACTGTGGTAATTCGTTCCAAAGTAAATTGGCTGAATCCGATTGTTTGTTCTCGTTTCGACGATGGATGCTTTGTTACCAAAGCTCACATCGCTTTGACCTCTGCCACCAATGTCATAGACCATAAGCCCATACATCGCAGAGGACTCTCCGTCAAAAGTAAACTCATAACAGTTAAACATGGTTTACCGCATCCATCTCCTTTCATAAAATATCAGTGGGAGGGAGACAGAAGCTCCCTCCGCACCGTTAACGTTTTATATTCAGTTGTTTGATGACATCATTGGTGAACTGCCGATTGATTTCACGATGTTTCTCAACCGTTTCTTCATTTGCTCCATAAATGATAACATCGCCAAAGGACACGCTGGGTGCCTGTGTGTTATTGATTGGAGCGAAAGCAGAAGCAGCCTTCGTAACATCACCTTGCATCTGACCGAACATACGGCTCATGTCCGTAAGGGTGAGCAACTTGCTAAGCTTGTCCGACAGTGCGGTAGTGAAATCAATAATGCGATAGAGACCGGCTTCTTTCTTCGCATCGAGAACCGCCTCACCCTTTTCGAGGACGGCGAGAATCTCATTTTGCTTTAGAGTCGGCTGGTCGCCTGCGATACCACCAGTGTGGTAAATGTACTTACGATACTTCTCATAAAGAAGTGCACCACCATCCACATACCACGTTCCGTTTTGGCGGTAAGCATTTACGCCGTATTGACCGAGCATTGCGCCAAGGGTCAGATTGCGCTTGTCGAGCCGCGATTTCTCTTCCTTACTGGCAGTATGGTGCGCTTGGCTATTCGCATACATCTCCTTGATGATAGCATGAATCATTTCCTCGTTGGAGGAACTGTTGTCATATGTCGTTTCACCAACAATGTAATTTGAACCAGCACCATTTGCAGCATCGATATCAGCGCCAATGCTATTCAACGCATTGACGTAGCTTCCATATCTCTGTGCGGCAGCTAAGGCATTTTCCCAAGCTGTCGTGATAGTGCTGCTCAGTTCATCGCCGTATTGATAGTTCCAAGCAATTAGCTCATCATATAATGAACCCCAGTTTGACTGGATATATGCAATAGCCATATCATACAGCTTCTGATAAGAAGAGATGCTGTCCTCAAGCACTTTGATTTCTGCGTTTTTCTGCTCCTCATACGCTTTCTGCATATTGTCAAGTGCGCTTTTCTGAGCATCTACCGCATAATCTGACTGGGTGTCAGCAAGCTCTTTCTGGAGCTGAGACATTTCCTCTTCGAGCTTTGCTTTTTGCGCCTGTGCATCGCGGCTGTCATCTAAGGAAAGTGCATTGATACGAGCCTGCAATTTAGCGAGCGCCTTAACCTTCTCTGCTACCTTGTCTTGGTAATCTGCTTCCGACTTTGCAGCCTCCAAAGCTTCTTTGCGCAAAGAAATAATGTCAGCGTAGGCATCTTTCATATCCTCAAGCGCATCAATCTGGTCGTTGATACGTTGCTTGAGCATATCCATAACATACTTCAAGATGTCATCAAGACCATCTTTCATGTTGTTTAGTTCCTCTGCCGTTTTACCGGCAGTTTGACCGATACCACTAACGGCACTATCAGCCAAAGAACGAATTGCATTGATGTTATGGAGCGCAGCTTGATATTGGTCATCGTCCAGTCCAAGCAAGGCGAGGTTGGCGTACACCAATCCCCAAGTGGCGTTCGTAGCCTCTGTAGTGGCGTACAGAAGGTTATTCAGGTCTTCAATGGAGTTCTCCTGCAATGCGAGGCGGAGACGCTCGACATAAGTCATAGCCTGATTGAGAGCTAATTCTTGCGTCTTTGCAGCAAGCACCTTATTGATGTTCTCTTCGTTGATAACCAGCAACCCGTTTTCATCCATGAGGTATTGCATATACTGCGCACCCAGTTCGATAATAGACTGCAGGGTATCAATCGTGATATATCCGTTTGCGGCATATTCATCGGCTGCATTATGGAGCGTCTCATACACATTTTGGTATGCATCGACAACATCGCTTGCAGCAGTAACAATCTGCTTTAAGTAATCAATAATAGATTGCTTTGCAGATTTGATGTCAGCCTTTAACGTGCGGAGAGAGGAAGCTCCCTCTTGGTTTGAGTCATTGAGAGACTCCATCGTATCGATGAGCTCTTCGGTTTTCTTCCTGAGTTCGTTAGTCTCTTCCTGAGTAGCACCATAAAGCTCGTTAAGGTGCTCCATGTTATGAACCATGAACTCGTTGGTCGTAGCGTCATAGCTTACACTGAATCCAAGAGCTTCGAGTTCTGCCTTGCCGTTGGCAATGGTTTCACTACGAAGACTGTTCAGATTTTCAAGCGCATCCGCTTCATCATTGTAAACATTGATAAGTTGCTTTGTGAGCGCAATCTTCTCTTCTTCTGTATCTGCATACTCAATCTGAGACTGTAACTTGGCAAGACGCTGCTGGATAGACTCCAGCCGCTTCATTGCTTCGTAATACTCGTCAATGTCAGCAAGATATTCTTCGACCTCTTTGCTGGAACCACCGCTACCACTGCTGCCCGAGCTGCTTTCAAAGCTCTTGAGCGGGGCGTTTTTCAGCGCTTGGAGCGCAGCAATCTGACCGTCAATTTGAGCAATTGCTTTTTCATAGGAGGAAATATCTAATTCAAGCTGTGACACATAATCGTCCAAGCTAACAGACGTTGCTTCATAGTTATAATCCGTCCCCTTGAAATTGCCTTTGTACAGGTCAAGACTGAGACCGCCTGTTTGTGTTCCGTCTGTTCCACCGAAGATACTGGAGCTGCTACCAGCGACTTCACCGCTTCCCATAGCAGCAATAGCCTGAGCTGTTTCATGCGCCTGCGCAGCAATTTCAGAAATGCTATTGCAAGAATTGCTTGCGTTAACAAAAATGGAGTGTGCCATGTTATATGCTGCTTTGGCAGCATTGTCATCCATGTTCTCAAAACACTCTTTTGCAACGCGGGCAAATTCTTCTTCATTACCAGCCATAGCCGCAGCAGCAAGAGCATACGCTTTTGACTCCTCAACGCCCATTTCAATAAGCGCTGCCGTCAAAGCGTTACCAGTATTGATTCGATACTCTGCTACTTCTTTGGCAATCTGACCTTCGCCATCGCCTACGTTTTTGGCAAGCTCAAGTTGTGCTTGCGCACTTTCCATCTTTGCTGTCAGGACAGCCTTATCCGCTTCGAGCTGCGTAATCTGACTGTCAATCTGAGCATCCAGTTCAGCCTTTTTGCCAGCAATGAACGAGTTGACGACATCTGCGTTTAACGTGAGCTGTCCGTCTGCCGCGACGGTGGCATTGTTCAGAATTTCAGGATATACAGACGCAAACTCAAGTGCCTTGTCCAAAGACATTGTGAAGCCGTCGGCAACCTGATTCTGCAAATTAGCGAGAGTTTGGAAAGAGTCAGAAACGGAGTTGATTGTGTTAGAAATCCGAGAGAAGTTGTTCAGCGCACTCGTGTAAGCATCGAGGTCACCGGTAATGCTGCCGTACAAGCTGCTATAAATCGCAAGCTTCCCTTGATTTTCAGCAATCTTTAGGTTGTTCTCTTCGATTACACGGTTATTCTCTTCGATTTCCGCACGGTATTCACGAGCAGCATTTAACCGCTCCGTACCAGCGCCACCATCGCTGCCGTACTGGTCATAGTAATCTTCGCCGCTCTTTGCCTGTTCGTCAAGAAGGCGATTCTTCTCTTCAAGGGCAGCGTTTTGCTCCTTGAGGGATTCAGTCTCCTTCTCAATTTCAGCCATCTGTTCTTGCATCTTGGCATTGGCGTTTTCCATCCAAGCCTCAGTGTTAAGTTTAATAACACCGTTTTCCTCATACAGATAGCTGAGGTAGTCATCGTTGGCAGAGGCAAGTGCCTCAATAGTGTCAGTTGACAAACCTGCACCAGTAGCCATATCTGCCTGAGCTGCATCTAATGCGTCATAGGCGGCTTTTAGTGCTGATACTGTGTCAGTTAATTTTTCGAGCTTTGCTGTATATGGAGTAAATGGGTCTTCCGATGCAGCGGTTTCTGCCGCTTGCGCTAAGAGGTCAGAGAAACCACTATCTGAGAGCCAACCATTGATAAGGTCGGACAACGAATCGCTTCCATCGTCAAAGTTAAACATATCGCCAATCGTTTGATTAAGATATGTTCTAAACTTTTCAAGCTCTTCAACCGTTGTCGGGATGCCGTTCTGAAGAACGTAGGTCGCTGATGTCTCGTCATAGATGGATTGGACATATGTATCAACAGAATCTTTGAGCAATCCGGTCTTTTCAATTACTGCATCATAGATTTCATTGCCAGTTAAGTCTTGCCGGAGCAACTCTGCCTTGAGGTCAAGCAGCGTATAATAGTAGTCAACAACGGCATCCATGTTAGAATGGTCAACATTCCAATCAACCGGTTCTAACACCAACTCTGTTGCAGCTAAACCATGACCAACAGACGAAACCTTTTCACGCAAATAGTCACTGGCAATCTTCTGCGCAGCTTCTTTTGCTTTAACATATTCCTCATCCGTCCACGCATCTTGGATGTTATAAGAAATTTTGGAACCATCCCAACCAGACCAAGTTTCACTTTGAAGTTTCTTCTCAGCAGCCACACGTTTTTCTTTTGCTGCAAGTTGAGCCTCTTCAAGTTCTTTCTTAATGGCACCATCTAATGCCTCTGTATAATCTTTGGTGCCCTGCGTCAAACCATCCAATGCAACAGCTTTATCTCCAAGAGCACTGGTTACCTTGTCAAGGGCGGTCTTAAAGGATGCTTCTTCGCTTTCAGTAAGGTCTGTGCGATTTGCGTACTTCTCGTACTCAATATATGCAGCCTTCACTGCATCTGCATTTTCAATGGTCGCTTCTGTGCTTGCGATTGTAGACGCAGCCTCTTCAATTCGCTTGGTACGAGCATCCTCGATAGCGTTTTTGATTAAAAGAATTGCGCCTATGGCGGCGGCAATACCAGCGACCGCAATCTGAGCGGTAGACGCTGAAATGCCAAGTGTTTTTAGTGCGACAGATAGGCGAGACGTTCCGGGGATTGCAAGCGCAGTCTGACTATTCATCGCCTTGATAACAGCCGGGAGTTGCTTAAACCCAGTAACAAAGGTTGAAACGGCGGAAGTCACCTTCGCCAGTGCACTGGGGATTGTTGTAACAAGGAAAGTCTTTATGGCATCAGCTTTAATCGTGGCAAGGATACCGACTGTAACATACAGAACGGTATTCAATCCACCAACTTTATCAATCACCTTTGCCAGCACATTAAGTACATCAAGCAGCCCAGTACCCAACTCGATGACCTGCTTTACAAAATCAGAGTCAATGAGGGTCATAGACAGCTCTTCAAACGTTGCCTTGAATTCAGCAATCTTACCGTTGATGCTGTCAAGATATTTTTCGTTTTCTTTCAACGCAGAGCCAGCAGAATTTGCCGCTGTTTTAACGACATCTTCAGCTACGTTGAAGTTCTCAAGCATTGATGAAACAACGTTGGCGTTTCGTTTGCCACCAATCTGTTCCAAAATATTTGCTTGTGTGATATCGGTAAGCTCGCCCCAGACACCCGCCAACTCTTTCATAATCTGATAAGTAGATTTGAAAGTGTTCTCGTCAATCTGAATATCAACCTTACCATTTGTGAGCGCCAGAAGTTCCTCGCGGAGCTCTGACACGCTATTCGCCATACCCTCCGTACTCTCTCCAGCTTCTTCTGCCTCGGTCTTTGCTGCGCGGAGGTACATGGAGACCGTCTTCATTGTCGTACCGACAACGTCAGCATCTTGAACAACACTGTTCGCAGCAGTAATGAGAGCGATACTCTCGTCCAGAGTATTATTACCGGCAGCAAGCGCAGAGGCTGAACGCCGCAACGCCTCGCCAACGCCCTCTGAGGAAATGGCAAAATTGTTACCGACCTCGTTGAATTTATCAACAATGCTTATAGCATTTTCAGCCTCAATACCAAATGCCTTCATTGTTGAAATAATACTTTCGGATGCTTGGCTAACATCCTCAATACCATCGCCAACGTTTTTATACACCAATGCCGCGTCAGCTAATTGTGCAGCTTCGTCCAGTGTATAGCCAAGGCGAGCGAAATCAGCAGACGCTGTAACTGTATCAGCAATTGTTGCACCGAGCTTTTTCGCACGAACAGATGCATCATCGAGATATTTAGCATATACGGTGCTCGTTTCATCTGTGACTTTCTTCAGCTCAGTCATCGCTGTATCAATGTCAATAACAGCAGAAACCATCTTCTTTAAGGAAGAATAGAGTTTCATAACAATCTGAGAAACAGTAAGCCATGACGTAAACTTGGCAGCAAGACCACCAACACGCTCGCTCAGCGTCTTAGTATTTTCACCGGCGCTCTTAATGGCATTTGATGACTCAGCAAAAGATGTCCGCAAACCAGCAAGCCTGCGTTGGAATTCATCAACAGAAATTTCTCCATGCTCAAGCTGACCAAGATATTCTTGCAGGTACATGGTACCCTGCCGAATGTTATTATAGTGTTCGCTGCTCCGTCCGCTTTGCGCAGCAGTCCAATCCTGCTCCGCTTTTTGCATTTGCGTAAGAAGCATAACGCCCTGTTTCATTGCGGCGTTTTTCCTGTTTTCAGCCGTTACTGTTGCATCATCCGCAGCCTTTGCTTCACGTTCTGCTTGAACCTTTGCCTGCGCTGCTTCGGCAGTAGCCTCTCGTTCTTCATTGATTCGTTGGATGTTTACAAGGATTGCAGCCGCTTCATCTTCAAGTGCCTTTCGGCGCTCATTGCTACCATCGACACCTTGGAGGCGAAGTGTCTCAAACTCAACCTGCCACGCCTTATATCTCTCAAGCAGTGCAGTAACCTGAGCAGCCTCTTCTGCAGTTGCTCCCTTGCTCAAAGACCCAAGACCAGTATCAATGTTCTTGGATTGCTTTTTCATTGCAGCAATCTGAACGTTGAACTCCGCCATCTTTCTGGCGGCTTCATCTGTTACTGTTGCAGTTTCTTTTATCTTACTCTTAACCTCTCCAATGCCTTCTGCAGTCAGCGTAATGCTTGTCCCTTTATCAAGGTTGAGAGTATTGATGACGGTGTTTAGCTGGCGTCTAAAATCAGCAATGGCACCGGCACCGATGTTAATCTTTGACAAGTTGACATAAAATTTGCCGTTCTTACTAATTGCATCAAGCTGTTTGCGGATTTGCTCACCGAATGATTTACTATCCAGTTTAGCTTCGAGCTTGATTTTGCCCATGATTTCGTTGAGTTCTTTGCGGATAAGAGCTTCGCTGTCACCATCTGCACCGCCACGGGCAACTCCAATTAGTAACCGTACATCTGCGTCCATTGCCATCGTTCATCACCGTCCCTTATGAAGAAAAGGCTTGGCATAAAGCCAAGCCTTTCAAAATTATTGTTCATATATATCTGCCGCAATTACGGCAGTAATATTGTATTCGGAACCATAGTTCCCGTTAAAGTCGCTGATTGCCTGTTGAATAAACTTCAGTGCATCTCGTTCTTTCTTGCTTCGCACCCACGCATAGTTATCGTTGTACAGCGAGTGTCCAATTGCCGCACCAGATGGTGAATGGTTGTCCCACCAACCATACACATAGTTTTGCGCATGGTATCCGTTATTGAAAAGGGCAACGATGTTGTTGATGCCTTCGTACCCCAAATCATTGTCGAGAGAGTCACGATGCAAATCACCCTCGAAGTATAGAGGAATTTCGAAACCTTCTTCAGTCTGAATTATAGTTCCGCTACTACTCATTCCTTCAATGTGCTTCATAACCGAATCCGGTAGGTCGTAGCTCTTTGCTGTCATTTGAAGAACTTGGATAAACTTTGCAGCGGCTTCATATATGCGTGTCTCAGGTATAACCGAATCGCCTGCGGCAGTTTTCTTAACACCGTTCCGATTATATTCTTCCAACTTGTTTTGGAGGCGAGATTGCCCTTGTGGGGACTTAATCCATGCGTTCAGTTTGCTCGACAGACTCATCGGCATCACCCTTCATCTGATTCGTATATGCCTTGACAAGACGCTCTTCGCTGAATTGACCATCTGCCATAGCGGATGTCAGCTTCGAGATATCGTCTGGCGTAATGTTGGCAAACATAGCCTCGGTCTTTTTCTGCAGTTCAGTAAACGCAGAAACAACCTCATTCATCTGACGCTCAATAGCGGCAATATTGCTCTCACACAGATAGCTAATCTTTTCAGAGATGGATTCCAGAATATCGTCGAGCTGTTTCTGGTTGATGTGCCGAATCACAACGTCAACTGCATCCGTGTTATAGAGCAAAGAATAGCGGTGCTCTAAATTATCGGGAAGGTTGAAGTTGGCGTAGCGAGTCAAGATGTTGCTCTTTACAACGAACTCCTGCAACTCTGGCATATAACCACCAGTCGTATGAAAGCAGCTTGACACCACATCGTCAACAAATGCCAGCGCCTCCGAGAAAGAGAGTGTGTGCTTAATTTTCACCTCATTACCAAACCACTGTTCTGTTGCAATATCCACTGCTTGTTCTTTAAGCACCTTATCCAAAGATGCGATTGAAATTTTCTTTTCCGACTTAGCCATTATCGGGTTCCTCCTTTTTGTTCTTGTTACGCTTTGCTTCTTTGCGTAATTCTTTTACTACTTCGTACTCAAGCCACCCGCCCCATTTTTGAACATAAGTAATCCACTTATAGTCAATGTCTGGGTATATGTACCAAAACAGTTTCCGTTTTAGCTTTGCTACACTATCAGGGCACCCCTTCGTGTCTACTACTTCAATGTGCCCATCGGCATATTCCATATAAAAATCAGCAACATAAATGATTGGCAAAACCGTCTTGCCATTGTGGGTGTACTTTGGTTGCAGCTCATATTTTTTCTGTAACTCAAAATAAGTTACTTCGCCGCTCTCCACTGCGGGACAAAGTACATCCCTGTAGTATTTCATTTCAAGCTGACTGTCGAATACGATGTTGTTGTAAGTTCGTTTCTCTTTGTCTTTATCTACGTTAAACTTGCTCCGTTCCATAGCGCCTCCTAACAGAGAAAGGGAGGGCAGATTACTCTACCCTCCCATTTTGCTTATTCGATTTCAGCAGGCGCCCCATCCGACAGAATCTCTTCTGCGACCTGAAGCTCAGAAACAACAGGTTCAGCAACAACAGGCTTTTTATGCTTGTTCTTCTTCCGCGCATCAACAATGCCTCTGGATTCATTTATCTGCTGTAGATAAATACTTCCACACTCGGGGGAACACGCTACCTCTTGCCACCGGAACACGCCTGCGGCTCTATTTGCGCTGCGGCAGGCTTCATACTCCTTGCCACAAACGCGACATCTCTTGACCGCAGTTGCCATGTTTACCACCTACTTTCTTTAGGCAACATCCTCAGCGTTGGAACCAAAGATGGTGTAAGTCCACAGAGCACCGCTGGTGCCGCAAGCACCGGACAGAGATTCAGCCTCAAATGCATGGACAGTCTGGTTGTCACCCATCTCGAAGCTGAACTCGCCATTGAAGTCAGCCTTGGGGATGTAGAACTGGATGCGGTACACATTCGCACACTTATCCTCGGCAAAGGCATCGATGTACAAAGCGCACTTACCAGAATAGTGGTCGCTCAGGTTCTCCAGAACGTCAGCCTGAATCTGGCGCATATAGAACACGACGATTTCGGTGTTATCTGCAATGTCACCTTCCTTGAACGCAAGAGCCTTGGTCTCGGGGTCGTAAGTAAACACGCCCTCTGCCACAGCAGCACCCTGAGTCAGAGTGTTGCCAAGGGTGCCATCGCTGTTCTTGACATAAACAGACTCAATCTCATTGCCAGTCGTGCCAACTGCCTTATAAGAAGTAGTAGCAGCATTGCCGGAAACAGTGATATAGTCAGTCCACTTGACGGTGGTCTTCTTGTTCTCGAACTCGCTGCCGACCTGCATTTCGAGCAGACCGCCAGAAACCAAACCATTGGTACCGCTGACGGTGACAGCCTTATTCTTCTTCAGAGAGTTCAGCTTACGACCCTGCTTACCGGTGATGTCGGTCTTTTCCTGAGTCTGAGCGATAGTTGCATTCTGCAGCTCGTCCAGAGTGAACTTGAACGCACCAGTCACGATGTCAAATGCATTGATAGTCTCAAGGCTGGTGATGGTGATATCATTGATATTCATTTAGACATTCCTCCTATTTGTGAGTTAGCCAATTCAAATCATCTTGGCTTAGGTCTTTCGCGCTGACCGTGCCAGCATAGATGCCGTGCATCTTGTTGTCATAGTCAATTTTCTTGATTACTTGGCGCACGCTCTCATTGAACTGATAGATGGAGAGTTCTCGTGTCCCCTCAAATCCATAGTGGTACTGTTCTGTGTTAACAAGGGCGACAATCAACTCTTCAAGCTGAGAGTCGGTTGTTCGCATACCCTTGCGACGCAGTTTCTTTCGCATACGCTCAATCATATATTCTCTCGCTTCGCCGTTTGCTGGCTTGCGATTATCCTTTTCAAGGTGGTGGATTTTCCTAAGAGCCACAGCAATCTGCCCATGCAGAGCACGGTCGATTCGTACACCGGTTGCCTTGTCAACCAGAATCACATTTCCGTTTTGCGGATTGATTGCAGGTTGGAATGGCTTTAGGTCAAAGTCTCCAAAGATTAGTGAGGTGTCCTGTTCTTTTAAGGAGTTAAACAAGAGGAGAAAAAGCTCCCACTCGTTAATGGTCGTAAAATCAATCCCGATATCATCAAGCTGTACCATCATATCTATGGGCATAGCAGTGAGCATTGACACCATACTGTAGTAGTTATCCTCGTTTTCCAATACTTCACCAACAGTCGGAATCATAACCCGAATATAGTCATTTATTGGGTAGTCTTTTTGATACAGTAAATGACGTGTCGGCATTATCCATTTTTCCTGTTAGAGGGAACTGGCTTGCCGGTCGGTAATGTCCGATTGAAGTCTTTTGCTTGGAACGTGAGGACTTTCCCCTGATAATCTGTGATTGGAGCAAAACGCTTCACAGCGTATAAATCCAACTCACCAAGACCGTAGTATCGACTGCCATTAACAGCCTTCGCAATCTCGGAACACAGTTTATCAGTACGAATCCCACCTCCGGTTTCTTTGGGTAATCTGAGCTTGCTCTTATGGCTAAAAACCCAGATGTATAAAACCGGAATCAGAAAAGTCTTATTTACAGACTTTTGGATGTCAACATCACAGCAGATAAAGGTCTGCCCGTGCTCAATGGTTTCTGGAATGTACTCATATGGAAATACCTGCTTATAAACGAGGTCTTGAACATCGTTGACTGGTTTGCAGTCATCGGCAAGGAGCCGCACGATTTCCTCGTTCGTCAAGAGGTCATTTATCAGTTGGTTCTTATAATCGAAAAACTCTTCCAGTTGCATCAGAACCACACCTTCTTTCCATCAGGTACATCTGGCGTATTGTCACCGGACGGAGTATCTGGCTCGTCCGGTTTCTCTTTCGGGAAATGGTCATAGTAGTTTGCAATATGAAGTTCGATGTTATCGCTGTCTTCCGTATTGCACTCCGTAAGAACGAAGTTAAGGACGCCCTCTCCGTTATAGCTTCCACCGAGCTTAAACGGTTTGGTGAGACGATAAGCAAGGACGTTCTTCGAATCATAGTCATCAATCAAAAAACGATTGTTGCGATTTAACTGAACGGAATATTCGTCCTTAGCAAGTGTTAGTGAAATTCGTGAATCACCGCGCACAACAATAAAATCGTTGTCGCCGTATTCACCGGTCAGATATTTCGTGCCATCCTCAATGACACACCACCGTTCAACGACGGTGTCGTCTTCCGCAATCCAACGAAGCAGGTAGTTGCACTGCTTCATCGTGCCTTTCGTGTACAGTTCGTTATTGGCATCTTTCTCGGTAATCAGCCAGTGATTGCCCATCCATTCGACCAGACCGCCGTGCGGCAAATCTTCTCCGGGCATCGTACACAGTGCTTTCAGATTAAGGTTGTCGGAGTTAATGACAGCCATATTGCGCACAGTTCCGTTTACGGTCAATTGATGGTACGAAAGGCTTGCAGGGAGCTTCGCGCTTAAAAACGCTCGCTCTCGCTGCAAAACAGAGTCGCGCTTTGTGATGCCGTGAGCATTGATTCTGGAACGGTATGTGTTCCAAGGGTTCATTTTGACACCTCCTGCGGCACGGCATATCGTGATTTCAATTTATTGCAAATCGAAATTGCACGGAATACCTCACGCTTTACCACCGAAACTTCGCAAGATGGATTATCGATGAGGTATTGCAGGATGGCAATCAAAGACAGGAACAAGGGGTCTTCGTGGATTGCCTCAATGAGCTCCTTACAACCAAGCAACTCCGCCTGAAGACTTCTCATATAGGTATCCAATGAACTTTCTCCGCTTTCCTTGATAGGAAGAATCTTAAAGAAAAGATTGATGAGGGTGCGGAAATAATTATTCAAGACCATAGCGTCCATCGGCACGCCAACCGTGGTCTGAATCATCATAAGTGCAAGTCCGTTAAATCCCCGTGATTGTACGAATACTCCCTCATCATATTCGTAAAATCTTTTCGAGCGGCTGCATATGCGTTGCCGATACGCATGAGCAACTCTGCGGGAGAATAGGTGGTAAAGTCTTTCGTGTTCAAAACACTTTCCAGACTTTCCTGCTTGTATGTATAAGGTTTCATCCACTGAACAAGCATACCTTCAGAAACGATATCTGCAATCTCATCCAAATCTTCATCGGGGATGTCCACATCAAACTCTCGAATGATGTCATCGCCGGTTGTGGACAGGTCATACTTGCAAATCTTTCGGAAGGACGCAATTGCCCGTTTCATGTAACCGTCAATCAGACTGTTCCTTTCAAAGTCACGCATATTGACAAAGTCGTACTCTGTGATTTTCGATAAGAACGCATCCGTGAACACATCATATGGAACGCTCATTTATAATCACGCTCCTTACTTGTCGTGCTCGACCAGCTCAACACCGAGGCATTTCTCCAAAGTAGCAATGGTCTTATTTGAGTCGATGCCGCCACTGGCAATCAACTGCTTCGCACGATATGCGATGGACTTTTTCTGACCGTCAGAAAGTTTGGAAACGGCACGCTCGATTTCAGCAATAGGCTTTTCAAAGAGCTTATCGAAATCGCTGATGGCGATTGCAAACTTGTAGTATTGGCTCATACCGATATAATCAACAATCCACGGCTCGTCGAACATGAACCAGTTGTTGATGAAATACTTCTTGTTTGAATTCCGAGCATTGCGAAGCTCGCCAATCTCCATATCCTGCTCTGCACCAAAGGAGTCCCAGACGAATCGCTCGCCTGTCTTTTTGCTTCTGTACACAAGGCGACCTTGGAAACCATTACGGACGGTGATAATCGTATGCGGGTCAATATCCTTCGGGACGAGCGGGCGCTTTTCTGCGGCGCGAGATGTTTCCTGTTTTAACTCAGTCGGTGTAGCAGCCTGCTGACCACCGCGAGTTTTTGTGTTTTCATTTGCCATTGTAAAATCTCCCTTTCATACATAATGCGGGGCTCACGAAGAGCCCCGCGTATTTTGCTTATGGTCTATCAGGCAATCTCATAGCGACCGATACCGGCGTTACCGCCAGCCAGCACAATGCCCATGCCGTACTTCTCGCCATACAGGTACTCCTGAGTCAGGTCACCATTGGACAGCGGGTCGCCCATCACAACAATGGGGTCACCTTCGTACACGCACTTGATGGGCTTGTCATCACCAGCGATGATGGTCAGCATATCATCCGCGAGCGTAAACTCGGTAGAACCAATCTTGTGACGCTGCGGAGTCACGACAACCGGAGTGCCGTAGAACTTGCCGTAGTAGCCAAGGTTGTACAGGTCGCTCTTGGAATCCGTACCCTGAATGGACGGAGCCAGATTGCGGACAGCCTTCTTGGTGCCGATAATAGTTGCAGGCTTGCCGTTGGCAGCAGCCTCAACATGGGCAATCAGGTCAAGCAGCTCTTCCTCATCATACGCGCCTGCGGTCGGGAAGTAAGTAACACCACCGAAGTCGTCAGCAGTAGCGGTGCTCCACAGGGAGTAGACATCGTTCAGAAGCTTCTGACGGAAAGACTCGGCAACCTTACTGATAAACGTGTTGAAATCAACACGACCAGAAAGGACGCGGTTGAGCTCTTCGTAAATTTTCACAACCTTCAGAGAGGTCGGAATGGAAACTTCGCTGATGCCGCTCAGACGCTGACGGCGAATGCCCTGCGTGCCATCTGCAGCCTCGGACACGATAAAGAGATTGCTGTCTTCAACCTCAAAAATGTTCTTGTCACCCTCGGCGACATTGCGGAAATCAACCAGAGCGTTGAAATACTCATCGCCCTGCAAACCCTCAACGACGGTACGGGAGAGAACCTCCTCAATCAACGTAAACAGACCGCTGCACTTGCCGTCGCGGATATTCTTATAGTTAAGGGTAGTGCTGCCGCCATTGGCATCAATCAGAGCCTTGTGCAGGAGCTCCATTGACTGACCGACAGAATACTGTTCAACATTGCCATGATAGGCATCGACAGCGACCTTAACGATATCTTTCATTTCAGCCATTAGCTTTTACCTCCTCTCAAAAATTAGCCGCCAACAGTGGCAGAAGCGCCCTCGGTCTTACCAATCTTAATGACGTAATAGGTATAACGACCAACGACCTCAACATCCACACAGGCACCAAGACCTTTGCCAGCGGCATCAATCTTGCCACCAGTGCCGATACCGACCTCGGCACCCTTGGTGGGGGCGGTGCCGCCAACGAAACCTTCCTTGGTCACAGAGAAAACATTGCGGCTACGAGGGATATAGCCACGAGTAGCCTTACCAGCCTCATTGATAAATTCGTCCAGATTCTTTTTGCGCTCATCATACATGACTTCGGGCGCAGCAACGATTGCACAATCGTTCAGGTCGTCACCAGCAGACGCTGCGACAGCCTTCATAACTTCGCGTTCGCCATCCTCATAACCCTGAAGCTTGACGATAACGCCGTTCTCCACCTCTGCCTTATTGCCAGACGCATCATAGAAGCGCAGGGAGACAAGGTCAGCAGGCTGCTTAGTACCGCTCATCAGGTCGGTACGAATAACTGCATAAGCCATAAATCGACTCCTCCTTGTTTGTTATTTAATTATGTTGATTGCGCGAAGCAATTCCGTATTCGGTGAAAACACCGCCATAGGGCTCCGGCGTTACACTGGTCTTCTCAACCACCAGCTTGGGACTCTTGGGCTCGACAGAGAACTTTGCAGCAGTTCCGTTTCTGCCACGGATTGCATAGCATTTCTCCTCAAGAACATCAACCGCATATTCAGTGCAATGTTCACGCAGGTTTTCAAACGCCTCGACGCCAACCAAGTCTTCGAACTGAGCGAAGACCTTTTCCCGTTCGCCCTTTGCAGCGGCGTCTTCGGTATCTGTCTTAAACTGGCGCAAAGTGCCAAGCTCGTTCTCCATAGACGAAATCGTGTCGGAGGCGGTCTGGTACTTTTCAGCCCACTGCGTATCGTTCGCTGAATACTTTTCAGTAATCTTTGCAAACATTCCGCTGATAGGGTCGGCTTGACCGCCCTCGTCGAACGGAACAAGAGACAGCTTCATCCGTTTCTTGCCAGCGAAGTCAATAACGACATGGTCGCCATCCATTGAATAAGGGAATCCATACAGGTTCCAGTCCGTGACATCGGTCGCGTACACTTCAGACGCATCTCTGTCGTAATCCCAGAACCAATAGTGGGAATCCATTCCCCAGCAGGTTTCGACCTTTTCTGACTCCAAAGCTCCGAACAGTTCATCGCGGAACTGTCCTTCCAGAGCAAAGCTCTCGGGGTTACCTGCATTTGCGGCAGGCTCACTACCAGTGGTCTTCAGCGCTTCAAACTTTTCGCGCAGTTCTTCAACGCTGAAATCATCGATATTGAAATCAAGCATCTCGGTAGTCAGACCGAACTCTGCCATCAGTGCAACTTTCTGTTCCAATACCTCTTCTCCTCCTTCCGAATAATTTTGTGGGTGTATGCCAACCTCTTTCGAGGGTTGTGCTGTAGTAAATGCTTCCTTGAATTCCTGCATCATCTCAGCAAGCTGTTGTTTGAAACCGTCACATGAGAACATCTCCAACGACGCTGACTCAAAGCAGGGCTCCGCTGTTCCCAGCAGGCAAAACGCTGTGAATTCAAATCGTTTGATGACGTACATCCCGTCAACCATTTCTCCTTCTTTGATGGAGATTTCCATTGACTCGTCTGTAATGCCATCATCTTTGATTTTTCTATACGCCTCTTGGCGTTTCCAGATTAAAGCGTCTACACACAAATACTCATGGACACCGGAATTGTCTTCGATTTCTTCCCACCAATACTTGGCGCTCTCTGGGATAACGCCGACCGGCTGAGTAATGTTGACAATTTTCATGCCACCGTCATCTGTGGATACAAGCTCTATATCGTGCGAACCAATTGTGTCAGTCTCTCTGTCGTAGTTACACACAATTGGACAGTTATAAATGCTCTGGATACAGCGCTCATAGGTTTCCTTGCTGATGAAGCTGTTATTGCGATTCTTGCCAGTATAAGCAACACGAAGGACACCGCTATCAAAAGAAGAGTTCTTCTCAACTAAGTTGCTGATACCAGAAGAGAACACGATTCTCATGGTTCTCTCGCTCATGTCACAGTTCACCACCTATCTTTGGGCATAATAAAGCCCGCACAGGTGTGCGGGTTAGAAGGTCAAAGTGTCAGACATTGCAAATTGAATGTCCGTACACGAAAATTTTTGATTGTCTTGGTTTAGAAACACATAAATATGTTTCGCCTTGTCCTCTCTTAATAGGCGATAACCCATATTCACAAGACGGTCTCGCGCCTCTTCACCAACCACATAGATGAATCTCTCCATCACCAGTCGTCACCGTCCTCCCGAGTCTGCTCACCAGAGTCGGTTAAGTCGCCAGTATCTTTTTGCGGCGCACCACCTTCATCGGTAGCAGCATTACTATCAGACGAGCCACTTAATGTGGAAGAACTCTGCAATGGCTTAAACATACTCGCAAGCCCAAGAACCTCGTTCTCCAAGAAACTCATACAATCAACTTCGCTTTGGGACATTCCCTGAGAGGCTGCGTACATTGAGATAAATGGAAGACCGAATTGACAAGCTTTTAGATACATATCGCCAAGCTCTTTACGGTTAAATGGGCTGCAATCAAGGAACGTAACCTTAAAGTTCTTTCCGTAGCTCTGAGACTGAATGAAGCGGTTCACCATATCCTCAATGCTTTTTACGATTCCAAACGTGATTGCTTGGTCAGCCTTGATAGACAGCAGCAACGCATTCGCAGATGCTTTATCATTGTTAAACAAAAGAGAAGATACACCTGCAGCAGTAAACATATTTTGTTCGGCCTCAGAGATAGTGTCGGTATCGCCTGTGTTTGATTTTTCAAAGCTGATTTTACTAATGGGCATAGGGGAGAGAACGCTGCCAATCTCTTCCGGTAAAACCGAGTCGAGATTGCGCCAGAACTCCTTTGCCTTCTCCAAGTCCATTTGCCATTCACCATCTTCGTTGATGCCGAGCGTCATTACCAGCATGGCATAATTCTCAAGCGTTGTCTTCGTGAGCTTGAGCTGCTTATAGTCTTCGAGGTCATAGACCTCACGAAGAATACCGGCGAACGGAGGAATGGAGTAATCCAGAATATCGTTGTTGCATTTGATTGCAAAGGACGTGGGTGAATCAAGCTCCTGCCAACGGGCGCGGCGGTTTGACTGATAGACCTTGTACTTCTGTTGGAACTCAGTTGGGTAATAATCCAAATACTGACTGTGCGCGTCAAAGTATGAGAAGTCGAATGTTACATTTAGCACATTGCCTTCAATTGTGGAAATGCCACAATAATCAGACGGCAACTGTTGGATTGTAATGTTGTCGTTGGTTACCCATAGCGTTCCATAGAATGTGTCCTCGCGGAGACAAACCGTAAGAATTTTGGGGAATTGGGAACGAACATTCATCGCTGACATGGCGTTCAAAACCTTACGGTAGTTTCGATTGACCGACTTCACATTTACACTCTTTGGGTCAATACGGTATGGAGAGACAACGTATGCGAAATCCGAAAGACCAGTGAAATACTGGATGAGCCTGCGGAAATGCGAACTTGCGCCATAAATGTATGTAACAGCCTTACGCAGTTGCTTCTCATATGTGTACGGGTTTGTAAGGTACTCCGTAATATTGTCCTTGGAATACAACGAGAACGTCGGAGCACTGGTGTTGTTGTTCATATCTCTCGTGATAAGACGATTCAAAACTGCAAATCGCTGAGAAATACCAATCATCCCGTCAACATTAGTTTTCTTGGTTTGTTTGCCCACTCAGATATCACCTACCTTTCTTATTTGAGTTTCGGAGGCTTAAACATGAATATATCATTCGCATTAAAGTCTGCCGTTTTTGTGCGCCCATATTTGCTTTCAAGCTGCAGGGCAACATAGTAGTTATAGCTCAAGCTGGAATAACGGTCTTTGCGCATCCCAGACTTTTCATAGACTCGAACACGACCGCCGGATTCCTCGTGTTGTAGTTTGACAAGTTCATCAATCAACAAGGTCGTGTGTACATATGGCTTCTGAAGCGTCACCTTTTCCAACGGTGAAAGGGAGTTGTATCCCTTAATGTCAGACAGAAGCGCTTCACCGTCATACTCAGTGATGAGCAACCGGATTTTGCTACTACGGAAACCCTCACGCAAAAGCACCGCGCATTCAGAGTTCAATATTGGAGAGCCCTTGATTGCCCAAATGACCTTGTCGGCACCTTTAGTTGTGCATCTGTCAGCCATTTCCTGATTGTTGCAACAGGATAATGCGGGGTAAACTTCTCCAGTGTCTGGGTCAACCATGTCTCGGACGAGAGCATCGTAAACACCAAGACCAAGACCTGTACAGTCAAGCACAATGTAGTCGCAAGAATACTCATCGTACAATTTGCGTATCACCAAAGCTTGGTCTTCGGTGTGCATACCTTCAAAGGTGTCGCCGTACACAATGTTACTCATAAAGCGTCCGGTTTTGGTCGGTAGCATTTGGTTGATGAACACGGCGGAAGCGTCGTTATTATGCTTTTTACTGCTCATCAGAGCAATATCCGCAGACAAAATACGGCGTTCACCGTTTTGCTTTGGTGGAATTTTTACCTTCTGGCTATTGCCAAGAAGTGCGGACAGCTTATCCGGTAGCATCGGATAACTGATACGGCGGTTCTTTGATATGGAGTCAAAATCAAAGAATGAGCCGTCCTCTGCACCAAACCACATGGCTTCCATTTCCATGCTCCATTTGATTTCATTAAAGTCGCTTTCGAGCATATCGCTTTCAACGTCTTCGGGGAAAAGAAGCCCCTCTTGGATGGAGAGTTGATATGGGAAGCCGCACACAAAATCTGTCTTAGAATCATCAAGCATCAGCTTAAATGTGTCCAGCATTTTGTTGTATGACCAATGGTCTTTGAAGTAAGCAGAGGATAAGAAACAGGATTTGTTCGGCTCTTTAGCGTACTCAGCTTTACGCTCAGCCGGGGTCAAATCTCTGTATGGAGGCATACGACGACTTGTCAGGAACTTTTTCAAGACGGTGTCAATGGTATCTTTCTTAACCATTCTGAACTCGTCCACAATCAAGATGTTCGCACGGTTGCTTCGAGCGTTATCTGAAGCCGTAACGACCTTGATATAACTGGAGTTCTTGAACATTATTTTTGCGTCCTGCCCAGAAAACTTTGTGTCGCCCATATCTATCTCATTTCTAAGATTTGGGGATACAGGCATCAGTTCTGTTTGAATCTTTTCCAGCACGTTAATACTCTGACCGCGTGTGCCAGATGTAATGACGACTTTTGTGCCGGGGTATAAGATGCAGCGAATGACTACGAAAATGGCGATAAGGAATGATTTACCCATTCCTCGGGCAGCAATCCACAGGAATGTTCGGCTCCTGTCCATCATTACAAGAAGAGCAGTCTGGAACCATTTCAGAAAATCAAGTTGCAAATACTCTTCGACAAAGATGTCGATGTTCTCGCGGTAATAGCTGCCCCAAATCGCCATGCCCTCGATAACACGAGAGCGTCTGCTTTGATTTGGTGACGCCATTACATATCTCCGCTGGATTGAGGACTGCCAAAGATATCGTTCAACAAGGAGTCGTCATCCTCTTCGTCGTACTCTGGGTGTTTAACACGAAGCTCGTCCATTGCGTCTTCGTACATCTTGCAATAGCTGTTGCGCAAGCCGACCATTTTGCAAGCGTGACCAAGATACCACGTTGTGATATTCTTAATCGTTCCACGGATATCGCGCTTTTCCTTTGGCGTTTCAGGAAGAGGTCTGCTGTACTCCCATTTCTGGATACCAACACCAAGCGGCATCTTGTCGAGTTCAGCGTCTACATCGTTCTTCTTCTGCGCTGGTTTTAAGTTCATACTGCCAAGCAGAGAATTAAGCGCGTTAACGTTCTTATCAATTGGTTTGCCCTGTGCACTGTCGCGTGCAATAATGGATTCGAGCAAGCAAATCTGTCGGTACAACGCACGCTCACTCGGGTCAACGACTTGCCTGTCGCCAGTCCAATCCTTATAGCGACGCTCCAGCTCAAGGTAAAAGTCTGGAGTATAACCGGCGCCCCAAAAATCAACAAGAGCTTGGTCAACGTCTACCTCGGCAGTATCTTCAGGCTGTGCGATATATGAAGCAGTTGGAGTCTCTTCTGGTTCAAGCAACGCCTCTTCATCAAGCGTATCGTCAAAGGTTTTGTCGATATAGCGAATGATGTTTGTCTTTCCAATATAATTGCGAACCCGAGAGTGGACGCCAGCCGTGCGTTCAACCATTGCGTAGATGTCTTCGTTCCAATAAAGGTCGAGCTTCATGCACATACGCTTCATAGCCGCCTTGTCATCGCCGAGCATTGCACGATACTGTTCGTACATATCCTCAACGCAATCATTGCACATTGGCAAAAAGCCAGAGCCACGATACATGGGGCTATGACTCACTGGGAAGTAGCCCTTTTTCCGGCTGTATGATGTGCCGCATCTGCAACAGTAAAACTTTTGGGAAGTCTGAATGGTCGTCGAATCATCAACGGTCTTCTCAAGCTTCTTACGTCTTGGAGCCTCAGCCATTTACCTCAGCCCCCTTTTGGTGCTATCTTCCCACAGCTTGACAGCCAAGCGCATTTTGTTGCCGGGATAGAATCGGGGAATCCAATGCGCAGGTACATCGACTTTTTCGCCAGTCTGCGGGTTCGGACAACTGCGAGCCTTGCGCTCTAAGATGTCAAAGCAACCGAAGTTATGAATGGAAACGGTGTCTCCGTTTCCGAGATTGTAAAGAATAATGTCAGTGAAATCATCAACGATGCTTGTCGCAGCTTTCTTCGTATAACCATGCTTGTCCACAAGCTGTTGAATCAAATCGACCCTTTTAATATCCATCCTTTATACCGTCCTTTCTGTTACAGGTCTGCCAGAGACTTTTGAACATCAGAACGAATTTCTCCGTTTTCATCGAAATACTGAGAGATTTGTTCCTCGGCACTCAGGTCTTTATAGACACGAACCATGTCGGCAGACTCCCATCCGACGATATCTTGGATAACATTATCGGGTAGTCCGAGTTTGGCAAGATGTGTTGTGAAGTAATGTCTCAAACTATGCCAGTAGAAATCCTCACCGGTCATGCGGCTAAATGTGTTAGCCCAGCTATTGAGCGTTGTATCACTCATCTGCTCACTTGTAGTACCAGCGGGGAAAAGCCACTCACACTCGATGCCGAGCTTTTGGCGCTCTGCCATCCACGCATCGAAATATGGTTTGAACTTTTTCGCAAGAGTATAGCAGTAGATGTACTTGCCAAGACCGAACCCCTTCGTTTGAATAGGCTCGCTGGTCTTATACAGTGCCCCGCCGCACACGAGGTTTTCATCTTTGAAGTCATCCACTTTGAATCGACACAGCTCTGCTTTACGGCGACCGCTGCACATTGCAAGAGCAACGGCGCACGCCTTTTTGTTTTGACCGGATGCCAGCAAATCATCAAGAAGCTTGTCCAAAGCATCGTCGCTCCAGACTGTTTTCTTTCTTACCTGCTGCATAGCCGGATTCTCAATTTTTCGAACTGTCGAACGGAAGTCCTTAAACTCATCCTCGTCATCGAGGATGTTCTCGACATAGTTCGACAAAGAAGAAATTGCAGACTTTAAGCGACGAACACGCGCAGGCGAGTTCCCATTCTCGTTAATAAGCCAATGCTGGTACGCAGCATAATCACGCTTGGAAATTTTAGGGAAAAACTTGTTCCCGTTGTTCTGCAAATTCCACACCCAGAAAATATCGATGTCATTGGAGTATCCAGCAATAGTTTTGGGACTACGCTGGACAGATTGCAAATATGCAATGAAGTCTTGCTTCAAACGAACATTGTCTGGGTTGACCTGATTCAAAAGCTCAGGGCTTGTGATTTCATTTTGCTTCGTTTTTCGGGGCATACAAGCCACCTCGCTTTCTGTAGAATTAAAATTGGTTGCGGGCATCGGAGTTGAACCGATTCCTCAAGGTTTATGAGACCTGCGACTTAACCGTTTGTCCTGTCCGCAATATGGTGGGAGAGGTTGGATTTGAACCAACGCAGCCCGAAGGCGGCAGATTTACAGTCTGCTGTAATTGACCGCTCTACCACTCTCCCAAGTAGTGGTGATGCGTAAGGGGGTCGAACCCTTAAATTCCGCCGTGAAAGGGCGGTGACTCTACCAATTCGTCCAACGCACCTCATGGGTGGTGATGCCAGTGAGATTTGAACTCACAACCTCCTGCTTGAGAGGCAGGTGACTTAGCCGATTCGTCGATGGCACCAAGTGGTGGGACAGGAAGGTGCCGAACCTTCATCCTCCGGTTTTTCAGACCGGCGCTCCGACCGCGTAAGCTACTGTCCCGGATGGCTCCTCCTGCAGGACTTGAACCTGCGACCAACGGATTAACAGTCCGCTGCTCTACCAACTGAGCTAAAGAGGAATATGTAAATAGGGTTGCCCCGGTGAGGGCAACCCTTGTGCATCGTTAAAGGGGTATTCCGTAAGAACAACGGATGCCGTCTGTGTCACAGACGCAAACCAACTGTTCTGCCTTACCGAAAATTCGCTTTTGGACGCAATAATCGTCCATACCAAGGAAACTGCCAGCCATGACGGTTTTGACACCTTGGACTTCATCAATCCTGTTGTGATGCAAGTGACCGGAGAGCACGGCATACAACGGGACTCGTGCCATTGTCTGCAATGTTTGAACCTTGCCTGCAGAACCGTCAAAGTCCCCGTGAACACCACAATACATTTTCCCGCGAATGTTAATCAGATACATAGTGTTATCAATCTTGACAGCATCGCTTGTTGTCCCGATAATCACATTCTCGAAATTTTGGAGACGGGCACCAAGATACCACTCAACAATATCGTCCAACCGTTCACTGAGCAGAGCATCATCCTTATTTGGCGTAATACGGCTATGATTACCCGCAACGCTCACAAATGTGACTGTGGAAAAATGCTTACTGAGCTCGGCAACAAATTCTGCAATCAACTCGGATACGCCTTTGATTTGTTCAATCACATTCTCTTTGTTCGTAATAGCGATGGATTGATGGATATTTCCACTGATAGCATCACCGTTCGACCAGACAATGCAGTTCTCGCTTCCGTGCGTTTCGCCAATAGCAATGATTCTGTCTAAGTAATGGCACATCATCTCGCGGCAGATATCAGAGTTATATGTATTCCAATGGTTATCGACGTTCGCTCCATAGTGGATATCATTCAAGCTAACCAGAAGGTCGTTATCGGACGGTTGGATATGGCATGGCTCGTATTCGAGTTGTGGCAAATTGCCGCTCTTTACTGCGTCCACAAGAATCTCATTCAACTCTTCTTGCCGGGAACGCTCACGAATCAGCTTGTTAAAAGCATTGCGTTGGTCAAAGAACTTTTGACGTTCTTTAAGCAGCTCAATGCGTTTGCTATCCAATGCAGACAATGCGTCCATGTCCTGAATAGTAGCTTCGCCATCCCGCTCGATGGCTTCGATGATGGCTTTCATGCCATACATTCTTTTGCGGACTTCGCTTGAGTTAAAACAGTTACCATCACCAAACAGACGCTCGCTCAGTTCTGCGTAGTCATCGTCAATGGTGCGGTCAACCAGCTTACCAATTACGATGTCACGCATCTCTTTATAGCTTGCTGTGCTGGCTATGGTTTACACTCCCTTTCGTTTGTCGTGAACACGCTCCAGTCCACGCAAACTGCGGAGCAGCTTCATAGGAGCGCCATCCTCAACCATGTAGTAGTGGTGCCGTTTGGAATCTTGCTTCATCGTGCGAACGATATGAACACGAGGAAACTTCTCACGAATGGCTTCTTTTTCTGAGGCGGTAATTGCAATCACTTAAAAATCATCCTTTTCTTCAAAATAGTTTTATGCTTTGTCTTTTATCATTCATACATACACCCCATCAAACACGCCTCAAAGCATTGTGCCACAACGGTTTGATGGGGGTATTTATTTCTAACAATTCGAGTTTTATAATCAACTCTTTAAGGCGTTTCTGCACCGCATTACTGCATTAACAGTCTGACGGGTCTTAACCTCGACAGCGCAACTGGGGCAATACTTCTGCGGGCGACCCTTTGCAGGTGACTGTGCTTTTACAGTCAGTCCACAATTCTCGCACTCAAAATATGCGCCGCCGTAATACTTGAGGTATTGATAACCGAGGTTCCTGAAATCTTGAATATGTATTGCCGTCTCACCGGCTTGAATGAACTGCACTTGAACATTCAGGTTATCGATTTTTTTAGAAAAGCGAATGAACCCGGCATCACGCAGTTCGGCAAACATCAAACTCTGGCGCTTAATAGAGGTATTGATGTTCGCCATCTGCATAATCTCTTTGTCCGAAGTATTCACCCAACCATTGTTCCGGTCGGAAGCGGCGTCCCAATATTTCGCAACGCAGAGAAGCGTGAACGCCAACCGTCGGATTTGTTTACCTTCAAGCGTCTCAATTTTGGCGAGCTCTTCTCCGGTGATGTCCACGCCGTCCAGACGGATGAGTGGAAACTTGCTTACGTTCTTTGCAACCTTATCAAGCATATCCGACCAATGAACAAGTGAAGCAGAAGGGTCACACTGTAGCATGAAGGAGTCGAGCAGACTCCGAATCTCCTTTTTGCTGTAGTGATTCTCGTAATAATACTTGGACACACGACTCAATGTCTCAGTCGGCTTCTTCCCAAGGTCATGGTTGGCAATCATTTTTTCTGCCCAGTCATATTCGTTAAGAACAATGCTCATAGCGTCCCTCCAATCATTTTTTGTTGTAATGAAAATCTGTCACCGCAGAAGAAGATATCCCCAGCGGGGTCAACCGTCGGGTAAGAGATAACCCCGTTATGCTTATCCAGAAGGTTCTGGATGATTTCGCCACCGCACATTTCCCACGCGAAGCGCTTGGTCGAACTCTTCTTATAGCAAATATCCAGAACAATGTCGCATAGAACAAAGCGGTTGGAGCAAACGCGGGCACATTCTTGTTCGAACTCGGAGCGCATCTCAATCATGCGGGAGAACGTGTCATACTCATCAACCCTCTCGTAGTTGGCAAAGACGGCATAACTGCGCAAGCGCTTGTTGTAGTTCTCGTAGAGTTTCAAGATGGCATTGTACTGCGTTCTGCTATACTCAATACCACTCTTCATCACGGTGTAGTCAAAGTCAACATCGGCATTGTGACGACCGAGATAGCCATCGAACTCCTTCTCGAAGCGCCTGCAGATTCTGTTCATCACGCAGTCGTGGTTGCCCACGGGCATCCGGCTCTCATAGTAGCGAAGGAAATCTTTCTGCCGTTCGCTCAATTCGGAGCGCGGCATCTCCAGCATTTCATCAATCGTCATCTGGAACTCGCGCATGGCATTCTTGTTTGTGTTTTTTATGTATGTGTTATACTGCTTCATCAAAGCAGGGTAGATAATACGCATGAAGTATGGCTTCTTGTCTGCGACGAGACGTTGATAAAACCTGCGCCGTTCCGGGTCTTCAATTATATTAGCGCTATGTCGGTCATGCCACTCACGAGGCATGGGCTTGGCAATAATGCCTTTCGCTTTGTCGATGGCATTCTGCTGAAAAAGCTGTCCGCACTTTATGCGATAATCAAGTTCCTCGTACTCCTTGGAGCCCTTCTGGAACTGCGCCTGCACATCGAACATTGAGGTAATCCAGTTTGTGGTCTTTCCGATATCATCGCCGAAGCTATCGATGTTGGCTTGTATGGCGTCTGCCTCGGTGACAATTTTCTTCTTTGCTTTTCGTTGGACGCACATAAGAGCGGGAAGCACCTTTAGATTATCAACAAGCACCTTGTTATCGGTAAGCATTACAAGGTCGCCATCTTTGTCCATGCCATTGAGCGCATGGGCGGCAGTGTCCCACGAATTGAAAATCGTGCAGGTCGTCATGTATTGATACCAGTGAGATGCCTCGTCGCTGCGGTGTGGGAATACAAGACGAATGTTGTTGTGGCAGGTCATTGGTGCACGGTAACAGGCAAGCCGTTCGGCGTGCTGGTCGCACCAATATTTGTTGTAGATTTCACCAGACCTCAGAAGCCCGGTAACCTCCAGACCGAAGATGTGTTGACACAGTGAGAATGGGTCGCCGGAGACAATGGAGTAGTTCCCATGTACTTTGAGTACGCCGACCTTGGCTTCGTTGATGCGATTACGAATCATCTGATAGATACTGCTCTGGACGTAAGGGTCGTTCAAAATCTGCGGTTCAATCATAATCGCCTTGACATAGTCGTCATCAACGCGGTCAATATTATCCTCATTCAAGCCAGCACCCTTTAAGAACAGCAGTGTCTTTGCCCAATCCGCATAAAGAACGTCTCGAATCTCATCCATCGTCGGTTTGATAAGCTGCTCAATGTCATCGTCGCTCAGCTCGTAGCTCTGAATGAATTGATAGTTTAATGTCCGCTCAGACTCAAGTTCCTTTGGGCAGGTCTTGGCGATGCCAAAGGTGTAACCGTTTGCCAAGCAGTTGCTTACATAATCGTCACAGCTATCGTAGGAGTCCCACAGTTTCAGCATGGACGTGGTAAGAATCAGCTCAACATTACGAATGTCCACATCGTTACCCCAAGCGTCTTTAACAATATAGTTCTCAGCGATATTTTCTGCGAAATCCAAAAAGTCGAACGTGAAGACCATGCCCTTCTCCCAAGAGAAACGTGTGTTCACACCGCTGACGAGGTAGTCTAAGCCAAGCTCTTCACCCCATCGGGCAGCAAGTGATGGGAGCATCAAGCCGTATCCATCGGATTCGTTGAGTTGCACCATGACCTGCTTACGCTCTTCCATGATTGGTTCTCCGTCCTGTTCATCATTCAGGTAGATGATATCCGACAAGAACTCGGTCTCACAGTCGCTAACAACAAGAATGCCATGCGGAACTGATACAGGGATTGATGCGCTGCAGGTAAGTGCCTTATACGCCTCCAGTTTGGCGGGTACCATTTCTTTTTCCATGTTGCGACCGTTGTCAATGCGGCGGCGAATCTCATCGGCATGGCGCTCACTGATGAACACGATGGTCTCGTTCTTGACGCCGCCATTCGTTCCAAGCAACCGTTGATACCGAAGACCGTTAATACTAAATCCACGGCAAGCTCGATGGTAGTCCTTCTCTTTATCGATGATGACGCAGAGATAGTCCGGCTTAAACTGGATATCATCCAGTTGCGCATACAGCTTCTTGATTTGACGACGATTTGGAACGCTATTCGGCTCTTTACGAAGCCGCTTGATTTCTCCTTTGATTTTCCGCGCCTGCGTCTCAGCATCGGTGATGCCGTTCAATTCGTCCAGCCAGCGGAGTACCTGACTGTCGGCGAGGGAGATTACCTCGTCATTCTTTCTTGCCTCTGCAATGGGGAGCGTAAGCTTCCACTTCGCCTTTCGCAGGCGGCTGCTATGAAGCTTGAAAATGTATTTCTGACATACTAACTGTTTAGCCAGTATGGGTCACCTCACTTCGTATTTTATTTAATTATGTTGATATAGCATAAGTTACTCGTTCTCTTCTACATAACGGAACCATTCTTCGCGGAATGCAAACCGCTCGCTCTCAATGAACCGTTCGAGGGCTTCATCGTCATTTAGCAGGTCGGCATCCTCGTATGTATATGGAACACGCTCCTCCACGAGATAATCCTCTGGCAGCGGTCGGTGGTATCGTTTATTCAATTGGGCATCCTCCTTGGTTTGTGGTGTTAATCCAGTTAATGAGCAGCTCTCTCATATGCCTGCTCGGTATGTATAGGTTAATGGGCTTATCATCTCGAATGGCACTACGCCATATCCACTGTAGCATTTCTGACAAGGCAAAGTGTTCGGGGTTAATCGTGACATTCTGCTTGGCAAAAAACTTCATAATATTGGGGTCGGCAAATCGGTTCACCATATAGGCAATGTCAGTCCTGCTCTTGTACTGGTTTGTAGCTCTGGCGCTCGTCTGCAGGAAGTTATTGCGGAAGCGCCCGGTACGGGAGTCAACCAGCTTATTGACATCACTCTTGAAGCAAGACCAAAGCCGCGTCTCGCTACTGCCATCTGGAATACTTTGAAAGAACTTCTTTAAGCCATTTCGAAGTTTACGGATTTCGGGATTGTCATACCCCCTGCGGTCATACCAAGCCTTAGACAAGGCATAGTGCTTATCACCAACGGCATTGAGTTTGGGGTCATCGACTATGAGAATCAGTTCACGGTAGTCCAGCGGAGGTGGAGCGTCCGGTCTGTCCGAGAAACGGTATCCGCTTTCATCCTGCTCGACACCGATGATGTTGTAATCGAATCCAAAGAAGTCAAGGTATGCCTTCTGATACTGTCCATCAAACAGATATGTCAGCATAAACACTTCGTCGAAAGACCGGAGTAATTCTGGGTTCAAGATATTGAGAAGAGCAGAGTCCAATCGGAACAGGGAGCCGGTGTTTGCCATTTCCTTGTAGTCGTAGAAACGACCGGTATAGCTATCGTCCAGCCACTCGATGCGACCGTCATCGTGTTCTGTGGCGAGCTGGTTTATAATGAGGTCAAAATCCTTGTTAGTGATATTCAAGCGCTCAATTACTTGGATGCTTTCATCTACGATGAGCGAGTAATGCTTTTGGCGAACGAGCTCCAAGGCTTCTGTGTCCATTAAGTAAAACAGTGAGTGTGTGGCGGCGATATTGTGTCCGAGCCGCATATGCAGTTTGAGTTCGGTAGACTTACTCATGTGGTCACTGTCCGGCTGGTCAAAATCACAACGCTCGCAGATACGCCCTACCTCGTCCAGATATGGGGTGATGTAGAGAAACCGCTTGGAGTCTTTGTAACGGTTCATATAACGAATGGCAGCGGAGGATTTACCACGTCCCATTCGGGCATCGACAACAGTGATGGTGTTCATCGGTGGTAAGCACCACCTTTATGGATAGTCGTTTGTATAAAAATCACGACCTTTCTTTGAAATTAGTGGGGGGCGCGAAAATTTTAGGACACACAAAAGCCGCTCGGCTGGCTATACCGTCGCTATCAATGCAGCGCCTGTAACTTGCTTTGAATGCCCTGTCCAGTAGAGTTCAATTCTTGTTCTCAATACTTTTTATAGAGTGCATCTACGAAACCGTTGCAAGACAAGGCTTTGCGGGAACGGTTAGGACACACGCTGTGTCTTTTTTTTGTTTTGGCGGTATGAAGTTGTCAAGGTGCAATGGGTGATGGATTATGCCATCAGAGACTCGCTTTCTCCAATGTCGCTATCGACCAGATAGTTGTGGTTGATGCTACCGAGATTGAGGCTCCGGTATGCTTCATCAATTTCTTCGCTGGTGATACCGATGTAGTCCAGAGTCTGAGCAGCGGTCGAGTGACCGAACATCTTCTGGAGGAGCAGGAGTTTGCGAGGGTCATTACCACTCATCACCATCTGATGATAAGCAAAGGTCTTACGCAATGAGTGAGTTGCCATACGGTTACCAAGTCCAAGGTCACGAGCAATGCCTTTGAGCATTGAGTCAACGGCTTGTTTGCTGATGGGCTTATTCTCGTTCACTCCATTATTGGACTGGCTGCGGAACATATAGTCACTGAGGCGAACGTTTGGAGTGTTCTCAAGGTACAGGGTGACAGCTTCGACAACTGCGGTGTTAATGGTGATGTAGCGGTTGCGCTGATGCTTGCGTGTGTTCCGGGTCTTCTTTTCCAGAATGGGGAACCGGTCACGAAAAGTGCAATCATCATTGATGATGTGGGTGAAGCGCAGAGAGCGAAGGTCGCTGATACGAAGTCCAAAGTTAATGCCAACGATGAACAACATATTGTCTCTGAAACGCTTCTGCCCAATGAGGAACTGGGAGATGCGGATGATGTCATCCATACTCTTGATGGGCTCAGCAGCGTGCTCGACAGCAAGGTCGGTGTGCACCTCCTCGGCGGCGGGAGCGATGAGACCAGCCTTGAGCTTACGGCAGCTCTGCTGGACGGTTGCGATGTCGATGACACCGGAGGCACTATTCGTCTTGTTGAAGTCTAACTGGATAATCTGAGCCATCGAGGGACTCTCCTTTCAGGTGCAAGAAGTAATTTATTTAATTTACTTGATATGCTATATTATAGCATAGATTCTACTTAGATATAAGGGAACAATATAGACAGAATAAGAAAAAACAAATCAAAATGAACGGTAAATAAAAGGCTGCGCAGTTAAGCCTTTTTCTTTTTTGGAAAGTTGAAGCCTGTGATAAAAGCAACCACGCAAAAGGCTTAACCAATAATATTCTTCTGGGCAGAAAAGCATTGAAACACAAGGGGTTGATGGGCTGAGTTAAAAATGGGTCGTGTCAGTTAGATGAACCGACTACATCTGTGTGCGGCAAGGACAGGGGGCAAAAATACCATAACCACCCCCCCTACTTGCCATAGCACAGAAAGGGCAAGTAGAAACGGCGGACAGACCGACACGGACAGCGGAAAAAGCAAGGCGGACAGGGTACACCCCTTGCGGTTGTCTGTGTATGTAAAAAAATTGTGTTGACATTGTGCCGCCGTTGTGGTAGTCTATCCATGCCGGACAACCACGGCGGGCAACCCCTACACCACCAACACCACCAACACGCCCGACCGACACGGCAGAAAGGAAACGAAAACATGAACACCAACACCACCAACACGGCGAAAAGCCGCCCCGACTTTGAACAAGTCAAGCGCAACTATGAAACCGCCCTTGCAAGCGGCAAGGACAGCACACAGGAATTGACCGCCCTTGCAACCGCCGTTGCATACTCTGTTTTGAACAAGTGTATTGACCCGCAACGCAAGACCGCCGCCGACCGTGAAACCGTATCCGACAACGGATACAACCCCGCATTAGTCCAACTGAAAAGGGGCATTGCCGCCGACCTTGCAACGCTGGACAACTTGCGCACGGCAACGAACAAGGCAACCCGCACGGCGTACAACGCCGACGGTGACTTGACAACCGAAACCGTGGACAAGGACGCAGAAAAAGCCGCCGCCGCTCTAATCGGTGAAACCCTTTCCGACGGTATAGACCTTGTGAACGCCGCCGCCCTTGCCATTCTCGAACAAGCCGCCGAACACGCCGACCCCGCCGCCCCTTGGCTTGACACGCCATACACAACCCGCCGACTTTCCCGCCGTGTCTATATCCGCACAGAGGACAGCCGTGCATACCGTGACGAAACCACAACCCCGATACAGGAAGTTTACCGCGCTGTGCGTCAAGCTGTGCAGGACAGCCGCGCAACGCAGACCGACCCCCGCAACGGATACACATACATAGAGGACAACGAAAACGGGCTTGAAACCATTTACTACCGCTTGCACAAGTATGCCGACCTTGGCGGGTACAACTGTGACGGAAACTACACAGCCGACCGTCAGACCGTAGAGGACTACGAAACGACCGTTGCACGACTTGACTTGACCGACCGTCAAGCGCAAGTGTTAAGACTGCGTATGCAAGGCAAGGGGTACAAGGCTATTGCAACCTATCTTGGAGTGACACAAAGGGCGATTGCAAAGACCGTTGAACAAGTCCAGAAAAAGGCGCTTGCCCTTGGCTTGACCCCGAACAACTGAACACGCAGACCGCACAAGGCGGGGGCACAACGCCCCCGCCCTTTCTTTTTGGACAGACCGCACACGCAGACCGCAAGGACGGCACACGGCAAGCGCAAGGGGGCAAGACCCCGCCGCCCCGCCGCACACAGGGTACACCCCTTGCGGTTAAGGGTGCAGGGCAAGACCCCGCAAGGCAAGCCACGGAATACAAGCGGAGATGTCCGCCGCTTCCGGGTATGGCAAGCCAACACACCATTGAGTGAGTGTCAATGTGAGTACCTTTGCTATCAAAGGCGTCGCCGGTGCATGAGAGTTAGGCTCATGGTTCGAGATAGTGAAAATCCCCGGAGGTTTGTGCCTATGAACCTAAGTGCGGCTTGCATAACTGATGGCTATACGAGAAAGACCTCTGATGGTTAGTAGTATCGTCCGAGTTTTCCACCCAAGGGTGTTGCGCTCCGAGGAGCCGAAAACAAGGGCATATAGATATGAAAGTCGGATTTGGTTGAGTATTGTGAATAAGCAGAACTTCACTCAATCGACGCGAGTATCAGAAATGATATGCGCGATGTTCGATACTGCAATAGTTGCATGGGCGAGTTATGCCCCATGAGCCGAGTGCAGAGCCACCGCCGTGTCCTTGAGTTTATCATTGATAGAGCCGCTGACTGAGAAATCTTTCAGCGGCTTTCTTGAGTGATAAACTTTGTTATCACCAAAAATCTGTGAAAGGGGCATTTCAAAATGACCAGAGAAGAAAACACCGCTAAATTGGCACAGTTGCGCTCTGAAACCGAAGCCCTTGTCAAGGATTACAATGATGCAATCCAGAATGGCAAGTTTGAGGACGCTTCCAAAGCCGACAAAACCATGACCGAGAAAATCAATGAGTACACCGCTACCGTTCGGGATATGTGCTTCGAGGATTGCAAGAACACTGATAATCCCATGCTTACCGCCGTCACGACCCTGTCCTTTGTGACTATCGGGGTTAAGGACGAGCAGAAGGGTGATGACAAGGTGCCGGTTCGCGCTATCGTGGACAAGGAACGGCAGATTGACCTGCTCAAGCTCCACAAGTATTGTGGTTCTATCGGCGCCAATGAGAATTGGTCGAGTATCGCGCAGAAGATGAACTTCCTGTTGACCGCGCAGAAAGCGGTTGACCTTGGTATCGACCCCAAGGCTGTCAATGACAGCTATGCTATGAGCGAAATCGCCCGCGAGTTTGATATGGGCAAGAATCCGACCAGTAAGACGAACCTGCTCAAGACTTTGCAGACGGTTATCACCGCTATGCTCGGCGAGCAGTACAAGGCAACGAGCCATGATGTCAACTTCCTGATGTCGGTTTATTCCAAGAAGAACCGCAAGGCGCTGACCGTGACCTGCGCAAATCATCGGTATTTCCGCAATTATCTGGCTGAGGTTTGCCACCGCATTGTCACCGGCAAGACCTATGAGCTGGATTTCAAGACCAAGAAAGACAACTAAATATCTCAGTGAGGGTATTTGAACCACCGCGAGTCCATGCCATATGGCAGTTGTTTTCTAATGGGCTTCCGCCGGTGGCTTTCTTATACCCTGAGCCGCACTGATGAGCCGTAATGACGGCGAAACGGTGGCATTTAAGCCACCGTCTGCGGATATCCGACAATTCGCTAAAGGAGTTTTTCATATGTCCTATGATGTTTTCAAAGAACGAGTGAGAGGGCTTGTAAATCGCTCCGGTTCCAAAGTGAGTTTTCACCATGAGGACGGAAAGCACATTGCCCGCTGCTCTGATGGCGTTACCATCATTGGTAATGTGCTTTGCCCGAGGGTTCTTGTTAAATGGGGCAGCGGTCATACCGCTTATGCCACTATCTGAGTTTTATTCGACCGATGCTGGTACGCCGTAGGCAAAAGGGAAATTGGCGGCGTTAAATGAGGTGGGGAGCCAACGCGGTCGCCGTAATGCGGCTTATCGAGTTTTTGATAAACGGTCACAAGCCCGTGTAAACGCAGAGTGAGGAAAATCAAAAGCAGGAGGTTTCTGTATGGCTACATATACTGGGGTCGCGTATCCCCGTCAAAGGTCGAGAACAAGAAACCAGCGCCGCCGGAAACTTTTTGCCAGACAGAAGCTGATGGGCGCGGTGCTTCTTCTCATCACCATCGGAGTTTTCTGGATGGCATCCACAGGCACAACGTTTGAGGACAAAGACTGTACAGCAGCTTTGATTACTCTCCCGTTCGGTCTGTATCTGCTTTTCACGAGGCATATTGTAATCCAGTAATGCCTCGAAGTTTCAGCTCCTTTCACTACAACACCGTCGAAAACTTGCAATCATACAAAAGAGTTTTACTCAATGAAAAGTCTGAGGTTTCTTGAACGGGTTGAGTGTTAGCGTGGCTGAGCGATTTTCATTAGGAGGTCTGATAAATGTCAAACGCAGGAATCAAGTTATCTCCGAAGCACGGTCTTAATCCAACAATTCCGGTTTGCTTCTGGTGTGGTGAAGAACGCAACGAGGTTGCGCTTCTCGGTCACATTGGTGATGGTCGGAAGCATGAGGATTTTGAAGCGCCGAGGCACATGGTTATCGACTATGAGCCGTGCGAAAAGTGCCGCGCAAAAATGGCGTTGGGCGTAACGCTGATAGAGGCTACCAGCAAGCCGAACAGCGTAGCCAAGGTCGAAATGCAGAAAGGCATTTATCCCACTGGTCGCTATGTCGTAATTAAGCGTGAAGCGGCGAGAAAAATGTTCGACAATATCGGCGGCAACGACAAAGCATTTGTCGATACCGAGCTTTTCAATCGGCTGGTCGAACATGGTTAAACGGCTCGGTTTTCCGGGGTTCATCGAACTCCGGTGGTACGGGTATGGCGGAATCTATCTGGTTGTCGGTCGGGTTTGGTTCACGCTAAAGCGAGGTTCGATGCCGTAAGGCTGGCACGGTACGATTCCGTGGGGTGGGTTTAATGGGATGTGAACCCTGTGCGCACAACCTGCCTAACGCTTAGACCCTGTATTGGTGAAGGTAAGTGAGGAGGCATCCAAAATCTGAAAGCCATTACGGGGCGTGCGGGACTACGAAAGTGTTCAAGTGGAGGAAATGCTGCCACCGCGTGGGAGTTGAAAAACAAACATGAAAGTGCATCCTTGGAAGGCTGGAGTTGAAAATAGTTTTTCGGAGTCGCGCCCGAACCTATTGAGGTAAAACCTTCTCCCATAAAAAATTGCGGGAGGTGTGAGACATGAGTTATGGGAATTACGAGTTCCGATATGTCCGAGGGCATATTGAAGTTTTTCTCAATGGTGTCTTTCAGTTTTCCGCTGACACCGTAAGCGAAGCGCAAGAGGAATTACAAGACTTCGCAAGTTAACAGAGGAATGGAGGGTTCCTTAGATGAGCAGCAAAATGAATCAGATACCGTTCCTCAGTTCTTACGAGGATGTACGGGCAGAAATGAACAGAGATTTACAGTACAGATTGAACAGTCGTACTGCGAGGACTTCTCTCGGACGCCCGCTTTACTATCGCATCAATGTTCAGATGATTACAACGCAGGAATGTCCGTTCTATTGCCCGTTTTGCTTGGAGCGGCAGAACCCGATGTCTGGCGATAATGACTTTGACGCACAAATCGAAGCGTTAAAGCGGGTTTTAGCCGAACACCCCGATGCCCGACTGTCAATCACTGGCGGCGAGCCGGGTTTGTATCCTGAGCATATCGCACACATTATTCAGACCTATAAGGATAATAGCAACAACGTGTTTTGCTCTATCAACACTACGGGCTTTAACACGGAGCTGAATGGGCTGGCTCACATCAACCTTTCCCGCAACGATTATGTCTGGGCAGACCCATCTGGTTATCCGGGATGCACTGTGCAAACGGTGGTTGAGAATCCCACACTTGCTTTCATCAAAGAATATATGAAGCTGGAAGCGAGTAGCTTTTCATTCCGCTTCTTGAGCGGTCTCGAAAAGAAAGATTATCCAGTGGATGTTTGGAACGATTTGCAGAACGACCCGGAAATTGATGTTCACACATTCCGCATCGGAGATTTCTTCGTCTATGCAACCTTTGATTATGCAGGAAAACACGCCCGTTTAACGCTGGGCGATATGTGGCAGCAACGCCATAATGACTATGGGGATGGTTACTCCAACATCATCATCCATCCTGATGGTCGCATCACAACAAACTGGAAGTGAGGGTGGTTTCGATAAACAAGGAAGATATGATTAGCGAACTTGCGCAAAGGGCAGGAATAACCAAAGTGAGTGCCGAGGTCGCGCTCGAAGCGGTTCTCAGTATCATTTCTGATGCGCTTGTATCTGGCGACAAAGTCCAGCTCGTTGGGTTCGGAACCTTTGAGAGTAAGGAACGAGCAGCAAGAGTTGGACGCAACCCGAGGGCAAATATTCCGGTGAATATCCCTGCCAAGCGTGTTCCGGTGTTTAAGCCGGGTTCTACCCTGAAATCTGCTGTTGCAAACAGCAAGTGATTTTCAAATTTCAAAGATTAGGAGAGTAAATCAATGACTACTGAAAAGATGACCGTCCATAAGGCGCTCTGTGAGCTGAAGACGCTCGATGCTCGTATTCAGAAGAGTATCCAGCAGGGCACGTTCGTTTTTGCAAATAAGCACAGCAACAACAAGGTTGCTGGCGTCAGCATCAACACTTACAGCGAGGAAATCCGTGCCGCATACCAGTCGGCAAAAGACCTCATCGCTCGCCGCGACGCCATCAAGCGTGCAGTTACGCTGTCCAACGCTACGGTTAAAGTAACGATTGGCGGCAAAGAGTACACGGTTGCCGAGGCAATCGAGATGAAGAATCACGGCATCCCGCTGAAGCAGTTGCTTCTCAAGAAGCTGGACAATGACAATCGCCGCGCCCGTCTTGAGGCGGACAAGAACAATGGCGATATGCTGGAAATGCGTGCCGACGAGTACGTCAAGTCCCTCTACGGCAATGTCGATATGAAGGGAGCCAGCGACGAAATCAAAAAGGTTCGCGCTGACTTCATCGCCGCTCAGACGATGGAGATTGTTGACCCCATCAATATCACGACCGAGCTGACCGCGCTGGAAAAGGAAATCAACGACTTCGTTGTCGAGATTGATTCCGCCCTGTCTGTGTCTAACGCCCTGACAGAGCTGGAAATCGCCTACTAAGATGGGCGAGGCAAATGCGCCGCAAAGCGACGCCATTTACACCCGTGATGAAGCTGTGCTGATTGTCGAGATGTTTGAGAACGTCCTTGACACCTACAACATCAAGGTTCCCTCACCCGAAGATGACGAGCGTGAGCCTGACAATGAAGCAAAGCTTTATGGAAGTGTCTACTCTGACTTGCTGGACAATGTCGAGGCGTCTCTTATTGAGTTACTCGAAAAGCACGATGAGGACACGGAAATCGTGACAGACGAGTTCTCTGGAACTATTTAAGCAATCAACTTCGCTGCCGTCCGAAAACCCTGAATCATATGCCTTCTCTGTTTTCGCCAAATACAGATAAGTAAAGTAAAAAAGAATTTGGCTCCAGCCTGCTGAGCTGTCTATACTGCTTTTGTAAAAAGAGGTTTACAAAATCAAATTATGATGAAAGAGTCACTGCAACCAAGCGACAAAAGATGAGAGTCGGCTTGGTTCTGGTGAAATATCACTGTAAAGCTCAAAGGACAAAGCTAAAGGTTAAAGGCTCAATGCTTAAAGTTTTTCTTTGAATAAAGCTCAAGCCTTAAAGTATAAACACCAACCTTTTATAAAACCCAAGATTGATGGTTCGTCGGGTGTATATGTGACCGCAGGGAGTACCACTTGGCTGGACGGTAGCGAGTTGTTTATATAAAGCAGTTCAATCTGCAATACCTAATGCTTCAACAGCGCCGACATTCGGCGCACCACATGGGATGTAGTTAGGAGGCTCTACTATGGGAAAAGCACGAGACCAGCCCTAATCCAAGTGTAGCGGAGATTAAGTGCAATAGATTGAATGAGTTTTGGCGCCGCCGAAGAATCGGCGGCGCTTTTTGCCGAGGTAGTTTAACTGGTAAAACATAGCACTGCAGGCTATAATGGCGGTTCAAGACCGGCTCTCGGCGCCAGTGGGAACGATGTTCATTCCTTGAGTATCGGAGCGCAAGGCTTATTGATGCAATCCGAAGCATTGAGGTATTAGTGTGGGGAACATCAAACGGCGGAGTTGACTTGGGTTTTATGCCGTAAAGTATGGGGATATAGCTCAGTTGGGAGAGCATCTGCTTTGCAAGCAGAGGGTCGCCGGTTCGAGTCCGGCTATCTCCACCACCTCATAAAAGGAGGAACGACCAATGAAACCAATTAAGGTAAATGGAGTGGTTGTCCACTGCAGCGACTGCATCAATCATATGGTGAGTATAGATGATGCGCCATGCAAAAATTGCTGGAAAGCAATTTGCCACACGGGAGATATAAGTAGTGTCTGCCTTGATGACATTGCCTTCTATCCTAAAGACAAAGAACATTTTCTTGCCGTTGAAAAGATAGTCAAAAAATACAGAGACCAGTTTACGGCAATGAAAACGGATGCAAAGGCACATGGTGTGTCCATCGAAGAGCTCTGTAAACAGTACGCAAATCGTCGCACGTTAGAGTTGTGGGTAGACGGCATTCAATAAAACATGGCTTTGGTAAGGAGGTATGAACGTGGAGCGTGGTGACTTCATATCAGGCGAAGCGTGGTGCAAATACAAATTTGAGCGCGAAAGCAAAAAAGAAGAAATTGAGCGACTCCAAAGAAAGGTTGAGCGAGCAAACAAAAACCTCTACAACCGAATAGTGTATGACAACATTGTGCTAACCGTCTTGAGTGTGACGACAATTGCAGTATTAGCTGGCTGGATATAAGAAATATGCAGGATTGGTGGAATTGGCAGACACGGCGGATTCAAGTCCCGCTGCCATCGGCGTAAGAGTTCAAGTCTCTTATCCTGCACCATGCAGTTTTGCCATGCGCGTGTCCTTCGTTCATTTGTAAGTTCCTTTCTTCGTACCTGCATCAAGATAAACACCTCCATCAAATATTCACCTCCATCTTTTGCGGGCAAAACTGTTTGTGGAACTCAAGCGTGTCCACCTTTCTGGGCATACCGTAATAGCCGGTCAATATACTTCCGTAGCTCAGTTGGTAGAGCACGGCACTTTTAATGCTGGGGTCACGAGTTCGAGCCTCGTCGGGAGTACCAAAGTCAAATATATAAGGAGGTTCCTTATGGGAGTTCATATTCATATCCCCGCTGATGCAGTATGGGGGTTTTTTCAAGCAAGCAGAAAACGTTTGAACAAAGAAATGGTTCTCATCGCTGAGAACACCGACACGGAGTACGCCGTGTATCTTACCGAGGAAAACGACCTCCCAGTTTTGGCTGTTGCAAAGGGCAACGAAAAAATTGAGTACAAAGAACCTTGCGTGAGTGAGGAGGACTGCACAGCGGTGTCGAAGAAATTCTACACACGCTATCTCTTTCCTGTTGTGATTACAGACAACAAGTATGTTCCGGGAGATAATCCAGATGGCGGCAAAGAAGAAAGCGATGAAACATGGATGGACATAGAGGATGCTATGTATGAGCGAGATGATGAACTCCGTTTGGCTATGGCAGATTTCCTCGCAATCGCGCTGCAGGAGGGTGACAACGACGGAACAAATATCTTAGAAGCGTATGGCTATGAAGCTGTCGATGAAATCCTTGATGGATTTTTGAAAGAGCTTTCAGAAGATTACGGTTTCCATATCTATCGACCGATGATTATAACGGAAAAAGAAAGCGGCTGTGAAGTCTTTACAGAGTTTCCGTATGATGAATATGACATCGACGGCGTGGACGAACCGGAAGATGAAAAAGATGAAACTGAGACGGGCGAATGACCCGTCTCTTTTTATTTGGGGAGTTGACCGAGTGGCTTATGGTGGCGGTCTTGAAAACCGTTGACGGTGAAAGCCGTCCGTGGGTTCGAATCCTACACTCCCCGCCAACTAAATGATAATGGATGGAGGTAACATATGCCTGAATGTTTGGATAATATGCCGTGGCGTTCGCTGAAGGGGCTTGGGGATATGGCACCCGACTTCCTTAGATTGGGAGATTTCAAAAACGTCAGATTAAAAGACGATACACTGGTTCAGTTCCGTATCATTGGATTCAAACACGATGTTACAAAAAGTGGTCGTATCCTCCCACTGACTTGGGAGATGGTTGACTGCCTTCCAAACCGGCATCGTTGGAATAGCAACGACACGAACAGAGGCTCTTGGGGTGCAACAGAGTTGTTCCATAAGATGAACGACGAAGATGGCGTAATTTACCAGCTCATGCCAGACGAGATTCTTGAGGTGGTCGAACCAGTAATCAAGCTTACTGCAAACACCTATGACGGAGCGAACGAATTGCTCGAAACGGAGTGCAAGTTTTGGATTAAGTCCGAAAAAGAAACCTTTGGACGGAACATCTATTCGGCACCGGGCGAAGGTCATTGGTACGAATATTACCGGCAAGAAGATGTCCCTTGGGGCAAGAAGCGTAATGGTTCCGCTGAGTACACTATGCTGCGTTCTCCTCGTTACGGCGCCAGCGGCGGCTTCTGCGTTGTGGGCACGAACGGCAACGCGAACATTTACAACGCAAGGTATTCCGTTGGCGTCGCCCCGGCTTTCAGCTTCTAATCTGTGTATCAAAAGCATCAGCACCACGGAAGTGGTGCAAGATAAAACCATAACCACTGGGGCAGTTGCTTCAGTGGTTTTATGTCCACAATGGCTCCAACCTCCTCGTGGTGTGGGCGGATAGTCGTAAGACGAACTAATAGGGGTACATTTGAAATCAAGGAGTACATACACATGGCAAAAATCGTTATCGCAGGCGACGCAGTCGTCGTCACTTCCGCAATGAAGATTGAGGACATCAAGACCATCGAGAAGTATCGTCCCAAGGAGCTCGTCCTGAAGGGCGGCGAGGATGGCAAGGAGCCCATCTTCGGTGTCGGCACCACTCATGGTGCAGGCAATATCAACGCAGTTGGCGCATCCTTCGGCTCCGAGACCCGTGACGATGACAAGCTGGCGTGCATCACCCTGTTCCTCGACGGTGTTACCGGCGATGTGAAGGATTGGGTCGCTGACCGCCTTGGCGCTGCCATCATCAACCTCAACAAGCTCGAAGAGAAGCTCCCCACTGTTCTCGAAGAGATTGCGGCTGAGAAGGCAACCGTGATGAGCAACATCACTGTCGCTCAGTAAGAGACACTGCAACGGGGCGGCTATGCCGCCCCACCACCCAAAAAACAAAAAACGAATAAAAGGAGAATACATAATGATTAAGGTTACTGTTGGCAACAATGTTAAGCGTGAGGCTGTCATCATTGATGAGAATACCACCCTGCGCTCCTGCCTTGAGGCAAACGGCGTTGATTACACTCGTGGTGTCATGCACCTCGATGGTTCTTCTCTGAACCCCGGCGACCTCGATAAGACCTTCCAGCAGTTCGGCATTACCGAGAAGTGCTTCCTGCTGAATGTCGTTAAGGCGGACAACGCCTAAGTTTTAGATTAGAGCCGCCCTTCATGGGGCGGCTCTTTTCATGGGGAATTGGTGGAATTGGAAGACACAACAGATTTAAGTTCTGTTGGCGTATGCCGTATCGGTTCAAATCCGATATTCCCCACCAAGATAAAAATGAATTGAGGTGTTTCTGTGTTCAAGACAAGCATTACATCGACACCGTTTACGTCAGAGGCGGCTAATAGCTTTTTTCAGAACATTACCGGAAGCTATTTTGGCAATGACTGTTCGTTCCTTTCAACGCTTCGTGCACTGGTTGCACCTCGAATCAAAGAGGACGAAAGTGTTTACCTGACTTTCGGTTCGACCAATTATGATGGGAACACTATCCGTAACGTTCCAGCAGAACGTGCGGTTAGTGCTATCTGTAGCAGTTATCAAATGAATACCAGCGGTGCGCTCATAGTCCATAGCTTCAATGCTGACCAAAATAGCAATCTGGCTTGTATGCAGATTGTGGAGGACAATTTTACTTCTATCTACCCAGAGTATCACCGTCTTGATAAGGTCAAAGCGTTTTATCGGAAGTCATTCAATGTTGATTGTTATATCAACCCTGACAAAAAGTCGGTGATTGTCTTCGTTGACAATCTTGATGTTAAGAAAATGCATTACCTTCAGGTATCTATTCTTGCATTCATGCCGTGGTACCTGAATCAGGATGATGGTTTGACAGAAGATGAGCTTGCATTGATGCAATCCTTGCGAGAAACAAATTCGGCAAACTATGAGAAGTACATTGCAAAGCTTGCCGAGGGATATGATTTCAGAACAGCGCGGATTCGTCAGTTGCTGGGTGATTTTGAAACCAGATATGAGCGCATCGAATGCGATACTGTTCGCAATGAAATCCAATCTATTGACATGGAGATTCAGCGACTCAATGATTCTATCGGCGCGTATCTGTCGCGCCGCAATGACAAGTGCATCAGATTGTTGGGGCTTGAGCAAAGAATTGCAGAGGGCGGTGGAGATTCTGAAATCATGGATTATTTCCTCTGCAACAACAGACTTGTCCTGTCTCATGTTAGCAATACGGATATGTATTTCTCGGTTAAAGACTACCTTGAATACTTTGACAGAGATATGGCTGAGCGAGCAATCAACAATAGAAGCAGTTATGTGTATCGACCGGATGGTGGCAACGGTCACAATGCGGCAGCTTCAGAGAAAATGCAGAAGCTGATGCAGGAGATTTTCGTAAGTGAAAATCCTCGGCTTAGAATCCGCTTTTGCGCAGCATATAGATTCGACCTGAATGGTAGTGTTTCTGCGCAGACTGGTGATTTTTCTGATTACACATTTGATGGTTATATGCCTAATACGCATATTGACCGTTATCATTGCATGGGCAATTACAGCAGGACTATCAATGAACTGCTGAGAAAACGAAATTATATCGGTGCACTTGAGCAGTGTATTGCGTCCTGTAAGAGTCTGAACTTCGGCGACAGTGCAGTTATGGGCGAGTTTATGAGAACTATGTGGTCAAATAACACGGTCAGTCGTTGTATTGAGTTGCCAGATGGTCGCGTTGTAAAGCCGAACGAAGCAATTAGATGGCTTGATGAGCAGGAGGCAAAGGATGAGCAGACGGAGGAGGCGCAAAATGAGCAGACCAATTAAGTTGACGCAGGAACTCATTGATGAGTGCCGTCAAGATTTTGAGAAGGCTTTGTCACTTACAAAGCTCTCGGATGGAAAGCTTTCTTTTACCAAAGCGTTCTCATGTGGTGACAGAAAGGCAGTAGTTTACTTCAGCGCAGAGGCGTGGGCAAAGATGACTATGCTTATCAAAGAGTTCGATAAAGAGGTTGCATGGCATGGTGTCGCACGTCGAACTGAAGATGAATCGCTTGACGAGTATGTCATCGATGACATCGTTGTCTATCCGCAGGAGGTAACCGGCGCAACGGTTGAGATGGACACCGAGAAATATGCTCTGTGGATTCAGGAAAACATCGAAGATGAGCGTTTCAATCACATCTATATGCAGGGACATTCCCATGTAAATATGGGTACGTCTCCATCCTCTGTTGACCTCAATCATCAAGAGGAAATCCTCGGGATGCTTGGCGATAATGACTTCTACATCTTTATGATTTGGAACAAGTCATTTGCAAGCACAAATAAAATCTATGACCTCAAGAAGAACGTGATGTTTGAGGATAAAGATATCACGGTCAAGATTATCGGTCAGAATGAAGGACTTGATGAGTTTATCAAAAACGCGAAGGATATGGTGAAGTCAAAGTCCTATGCGTATGGCGGTCAGAGCGGATACGGCGGTTACTACAATCAGGGATACAGGGGAGCTCCGGCTGGTGCTCCGTATAATCCACTTGCAGGTAAGTCCGACGACAAAAAGGACAGTAAGAAAGAAGAAAACAAGGATAAGTCATCTGGTAAAAAGAACGAGGGAGAGAAACCCAGAACCAGAATTGGAGCTGGTTGGCATGGACAGAATGCCTGCCAAGAATCAATGCATGGCTGGGAAGACGAAGATGACTACGACCCTTATGCATACTTAGGAGGTAAGTAATATGGCTATTGACCTGTCAAAGAGCTATGAATATTTTCAGCCCGAGAAGGTTGATTGTAGAATCCATATCGTCGGGTGTGGTTCTGTCGGCGCGACGGTTGCGGAGCTGCTGGTTCGCTTAGGACTCACGAACATCGCACTGTGGGATATGGACACAGTAAGTCCGCACAATCTGGCAAATCAGATTTTCCGTCAGCAGGACATTGGGCGCTCTAAGGTCGAGGCATTGGCGGATATTCTTTTCGACATCAATCCTGATGTTAAGGATGACCTGAAGCTTTACAAGGATGGGTGGAACGGGCAGCAGTTATCTGGCTATGTGTTCTTGTGCGTCGATAACATCGAGCTGAGAAAAAAGATTGTTGAGAAACACTTCGACAATCCGTATGTAAAGGCGATGTTTGATTTCAGAACTCTGCTGGAGGCTGGTCAGCACTATGCTGCTGATTGGTCTGACTACAAGATGAAGAAAGACCTCCTCAACTCCATGAATTTTACACACGATGAGGCGGCGGAAGAAACTCCAGTCTCAGCTTGTGGCATCACGCTTGGCGTTGTGACTACGGTCAGAGTGATTTGTGCTCTGGGTGTGAGCAACTTCGTCAAGTACATCAGAGGCAAGGGGCTGAATAAGCTGATTATTTGTGACGCATTCCAGCCGCTGTTGGATGCGTTTTAATTTTCAAAAAGAACGAAGGGAGGGGTAAGGTATGGACACGACCGTTGGTGCTCTCAAAGTAGGTGCACAACTCGTGATGGGCAAGTACGGTGTGGACAAAGACAACCCGTACCCGATTGTTTGGCTGAAAGGAAATCCAAACTGTGATTTTATCACAGAAAAAGCTATCGACTACTTGTGCTTCGATGCGGCAGAAGAGACTGGGCATTATAGGCGTGTTAATAATGCGAAGTATCCAGTGTCCAATCTGTTTTCGTTCTTGAACAGTGACCAGATGATGTGGTATCACGCAATGCACGATAATGATTCTTCACCCGGTGCCTTTGTGAGGTATAGTTATGCTCGCTATGAAGACCATTACGGGTTTCTATATTTCTTTGAAGACCACGAAATTGCTTCTTTGGTCAGGAAAGAGTATGTGGTCGGAGAGAACCGAGTGTCTTCGTTGATTCGCCTGCCATCAGTTGCAGATATTTTTAGCCTCCAAGATGGGCGGCGCTTTGACTTATTCAAAAGAAAAGGCATTCGTCCGAACCCGACAGCCGACTTGTTCGACCTGAAAGCTCGTTATGCAGGGCTTGATTCAGACCGTGGATTTATGAGCTTCTGGCTGTTAGACGATGTTGAGACCGAAAGAGCGGCGATTTCAAATCGCTCTGGTGTGTTAAACAGGCTGACAGCATCAAGCTGTTCCGGGGTAAGACCGGTGTGCACCTTGAACCCTGACACGATTGTCGAACAGCGAGAAGCTGGCGTGTTTTTCATCAAGCCATTCACAACTCAAAATGTCTTTACGGACGAAGAACTGTTTGAATTATTAGGTATGGCGCAGCCTTAATGCGCCACAGACTGTAACGGATTTTCTCGTAAGAGAGCTTTACGCCAAAGGCTAAAGTAACAAATTGTCGGGAGGATGACCCCCGGTGGATGACGCGGTGGAACCCAGAAAGCAAACCGGCTGCCACGGGTCGGCAGCATCACGCCATAAAGCCAACCAAATGTCAAGCACTTTTCGCCAAATCTCCGATACAAGGAGAAGTGGACTGACATCAGACTCATGCTTTCAGTCGCAATAATTCCAAAGAAGAAAAAAATCTGCTCGCATCTTACACCACGCTTACACCATCTCCCGCATATAAGCGACTCAGTCTTCAGATTCAGGAATTCTGGGAAGCAGCAGACATATGTAGGTTACAGTTAGTTATTGGACAAGGAGGGGAAGAAATGGTCTATATCACTGTTAGGCAGTCACCGATTTATCATCAGATGACACTGGAAGAGTACCTGTTTCAAAACTATCAGACACCTCCGGTTGTCAATGCCAATATTGCAAACACAAGAACATACGAGGTCGAAAATGTTAGTGAACATTTTTCCAGCAAGATTGGTGTTGAAGCTTTAATCGGAAAACTCGTGCGATTTAATAACGATACAGCAGAGCTTCGTGCAAAGGAACGGAGCGAGTTGTATGAGACCTTTTACATCCCAAAGAAATCTGGTGGTCTTCGTAGAATCGATGCGCCAAAGGCAGAGCTGATGGACGCCCTGAGAAGACTCAAAACGATTTTCGAGGATGATTTCCATGCACTCTATCATACTGCCGCGTTTGCTTATGTAAAGAAGCGGAGTACAGTCGATGCGGTTAAGCGCCACCAGAAGAACAGCAGCAAATGGTTCGCAAAGCTTGACCTGCACGACTTTTTTGGCAGCACAACATTGGATTATGCCATCTCAATGTTCTCGATGGTCTTTCCTTTTAGTGAGATTGTAAAGGAACCACAGGGTGAAGCAGCATTGCGGACAGCTATGTCATTAGCGTTCTTAAACGGCGGGCTACCGCAAGGTACCCCAATTTCACCGCTTATCACAAACGTAATGATGATTCCGGTTGATTTCAAACTGTCGAATACGCTCCGTAATTTTGAAAAACAGAGCTTCATTTATACCAGATATGCGGACGACTTCATCATTTCATCCAAGTATGATTTTGATGTTCGTTCTGTTGAGGAACTGGTAGTAAGTACATTGAACAGCTTTGGTGCCCCATTCACAATCAATGCAAGCAAGACTCGGTATGGTTCATCAGCGGGGCGCAACTGGAATCTTGGCGTCATGCTGAATAAGGACAACGAGATTACGGTCGGTCATAAAAAGAAAAAGCAGTTCCAGTCAATGCTGCACAATTACATCACAGATAAGAACAATGGTGTCGCTTGGGAACGGAATGATGTACAGGTAATGTATGGTCTGCATAGCTATTATCGTATGGTCGAAAGAGAGACCATCGACGCAATTGTAGCTTACATCAACAAGAAAATGAATGTGGATGTAATTCGCATGATGAAGGACGACCTGCGGTAACGTCTATAAATAACCCGCAATCCTGTAATGCATAATTGCGAAAGCAATGCTTATCGCCAAAGGCATAAGTAACAACTTGATGGGGAGAAAAACCTCCCCGGAGGCGCATTCACCTGCAGACTCAAGTCATCCTTCGAGGCTGGAAGTCACACCGCGAGCAGCCCGAATCACTTGAATCCATTGTGCCGCAATGGATTCAACGAGACGACCAAAGGATGTCGCACGCCAGACACTGGGCACCGGAGCTCCTCCTCACGAGGAGCTACCTCCATGTAGATTACAGGGTAATCAAATTATCATTTGCAGTGAATAACATTTCGTAAGGAATGTGCTTCACGCCAAAGGCTGAAGTATCACTTTGCTGGACAGCACAATTCCCCGCCCGCAGCCTGCTGCGAAGGCGCCTAAGCTCGCTGTACAGCTCATTAAAACTATTCTGGATTTCTCACCACCTCAATCTGATGAGCAACCGCCGAACCCATTGTCTCTCAATGATGTCATCATCGCTTCTTGAGATTTGAACTCGCTCTCAGCTCATCTAAATCCCGTTGCTGCAGGATGCAAACTAAGAGACCAGAACAGAATTTACATATGGACTGCAGATGAGAAAGGAACTGAGCATGATTTATGTAACTGGAGATACACACGCAAACATTGATATTGCCAAGCTTAATACAACAAAGTTCCCACAACAAAAGGAATTGACGAAGAGTGATTTCGTAATCATATGTGGCGATTTCGGACTATGCTGGGACGGTTCGCATCGAGAGATGTGGTGGCAAGACTGGCTGACAGCGAAAAACTTTACGACACTTTGGATTGATGGCAACCATGAGAACTTTGATATGCTCTACCAGTTCCCGCTGATTGACAAATTTGGCGGAAAGGTGCGTGAAATCGCTCCTGACATCTATCATCTGGACAGAGGGCAGGTGCTCACGATTGATGGAAAGAAAATCTTCTGCATGGGCGGTGCTCGCTCTGTTGATAAAGAGTATCGCGTGGAACATATCTCATGGTGGAAAGAGGAAATGCCGTCCAGAGAAGAAATGGAACGAGCGATTGCAGCACTCGAACAAAATAATTGGCGAGTTGACTATGTAATTACACATTGTGCGCCAAGGAGTGTTCAGACTCTGCTCGCAAGCTGGTACGAGAACGACCCGATGGTCAGCTTTTTGGATAGGGTTTGTTCCGACCTCACATTCAAGCGGTGGTTCTTTGGACATTATCATGTGGACAAGCAGGTCAATGAGCAATTTATTGCTCTGTACAATAAAGTAATTCCAATGGAGTGGTAAGCCTAACGGTAAGGCAGCGGTTTGCTAAACCGTGAGTAATCCGAAAGGATGTGCAGGTTCGAGTCCTGTCCACTCCGCCAAGGGGTGTGGTGCAATGGCTAACATAGCGGTCTCCAAAACCGTCAGATGGTGGTTCGAATCCATTCACCCCTGCCAGTTGTTGGGCAGCTCCCAACTGATGTGAGCGATTATCGGCTTACCTCACAAAGAATGAAAATGCTTGCTGAAAACTGCGCTTGTCTTGATGCGTCAAGACCGGTTTGACCTGACGGAATAGGGGCTACGACTTTTCGGAGCGTAGTTGCCGGTAGCGTGTGACAATCTAAGCGAGAAGCCGACCATGCGGCGTTGGTGTTCAACGGTTAGCACTCCGGTCTTCCAAACCGGTGGTGCCAGTTCGAGTCTGGTACGCCGCTCCAAGTAAGAAACCATTAAATTATGCGTTAAAGGAAATGCCTTTACGACACGTCAGAGCCTGCTCTGGAAGTCGGTTACAGGTTGGTTTGGCGGGACGCCGCTGCATGAGCCTGCAGATACAGGGGTATGGTGAAGCGGTAACACAGCGGACTTTGACTCCGTTATTCGTAGGTTCAAATCCTACTGCCCCTGCCAAAATCATCTTCGGCATTAGAGCTTGTTTTCTATCCCTGCAATCCCTTGTGCCACGATGATTTATCCATGATTCTCCTTTCACGCTATCAAAACTGCCATCATAGTGAGTTTGTATTGGTGGTGTTAATGACATCGCCATAGTTTCAGGATGGCATCTATGCTGGAATAGCTCAACTGGTAGAGTAACGCTTTCGTACAGCGTGGGTTCTCGGTTCGACTCCGAGTTCCAGCTCCATCTGCTCTGTTGGTCATGCTTACGTTTGTACGGTTAGTTCATCACTCAACTGTTATCTCTGTAAGAGACACAGCCGGGTGCACACGGAGTCCTACGGGCGCAGGGCGTATCTATGCTGATGTAGCTCAGTTGGTAGAGCAGCACCGGAAGTGCGAGCCGCTGGTTCAAGTCCAGTCATCAGCAGCCTTTTAGCTAAAAGCTGACACCTCGGAAAGACGAGGGTGCACGCTGGTGTAGCGTAATTGGTAGCGCAAGTGATTTGTACTCACTGGGTTGCGGGTTCGAGCCCTGTCACCAGCTCCAACGGACTGACATATCCGTTTTCCTTTCTGCCCCGGCACGCACTACTAAGCATTGATGGCGATGCTTATGGTGAGGATGGTTCGAACCCATCAGTAGTGCGTGTGCGTTCGGAAACAAAACCATTATATCTGGGTGTAGCACAGGTGGTAGTGCGCTTGCTTTGGGAGCAAGATGTCGGGGGTTCGAGTCCTCTCGCCCAGACCAATTTCATAGAGGAGGGTTGCCATGTATCTGTATCACGGTACTCCGGCAGATTTCGATGTACCAACCCTGAACAAGTGTAAGCCGCACCGAGATTTCGGATGCGGCTTTTATCTTGCCACAAATTATTTCGATGCCTTGCCGATGGCAGTCAAAAACTCTCGGGTGGGATATGTCCAAACATATCTGCTCACAGACTTGGATGGACTTTCCGTTCTGGAGTTTGATGAAAGGTCTGAGGATTGGCTTCGGTTCGTGGTTTCTTCAAGGCTCGGCACCGCTCCAAATGTCGATTTGGTAATCGGATATATGGCTGGCGGAGGAAGTAATTTGAAAAGTAAATTTACAAAGCTGAGAAATAGCAATGTGTCGATTGACGTGGCGGCTACAGCAATGCGAAAAGAGTTAACCAGTACGCAGCTTGGCGTACAATATGCGTTCCTGACAGAAAAAGCATTGTCCAAGCTCGTTAGGGTCTCAACTGAAATAGTGGAAATGGAGGATTAAAACATGACAAGGAATGAATTTATTGACAATATCACTGAGTGGTATGAACTGAAAGACTTTTGCAACGACTTTGACTGCGATGTCTGTGAGGACATCTATGACGATGATGATTACGATGACAGCGTCGAAGAAGATATCCGCGATGCTATCGCCGACTACGGCTGGAGGGACATCCGAGACTTCCTTGGCAACCTCCCCAGCGGGTACTATTACTACCGTCGTAACAGCGCCTTTGATTATGATGGTCTCGATGACGATGACTTCGAAGACTACAAAGAGGATGTCCTCGAATGGGGCGATGACTACGGCGCATGGGACGACGAGGAAGAGGAAGATGAAGAGTACGCCGATGCAGATGACGACTTCCTCGATTCTCTGGAAGAGGAACCCGACGAAGATGAAACCATTGAGGAAGAGGATTTCTCCATCGATGACCTCATCGGTATGTGCAGTGTAGTGTTTGTGGCTATCCAGAATGATGAAGTGGAAAAGCAGCAAGAAGAAGACGAGGCGTTCGCACAGCTCCTGAGCATGGATGGGAGACGTATTGCAACCTAAAACATAAGCGGATAACCGCTATGATACAGACCGCTTTGAAGATTGACTACATACATATGTCTCAGCAAAACGTGTAGTATCTTCTCGCTTAAAGCAGAAGAAAAGATTTGAGTTCTTCATTTTTAGCCTCGCATTTCCGAGGTTATAATTTTTATTCAGCGAATAAAAATAATAACCCGGAAATTGCTTGCTAAAAATGTCACTTTGTGCACATGGGGCTTCTGTAACAATCACGCCCCATGCGGAAAGCGGTCGGCAAATTGAGAACGGAGGCGAGTTCAATGACAGATAAGAATAGGCAAAAACTTCAAGCGAAGAAAGCACGCAATTTCTGGACTTGTGCTCGCCCCGTTACTCAAATTGTTCCAAACAAACGAGCTTATAATCGTAAGCGTGAAAAGGATATTAAGAACAAGCTTAAAACGGAGGGCGAAGAATGAAGGTTCTTGTTGTCGTTGATATGCAGAACGACTTTATTGACGGTACACTTGGCACACCGGAGGCGCAGGCTATTGTGCCGAAGGTCGTCAAGAAAATCAAAGAGTTTGATGGGGAAGTTTTGTGGACACAAGACACCCATTCTGATGATTACCTCGAAACGCAAGAAGGAAGACTGTTGCCGGTAGAACACTGTATATCTGCAAGTAATGGCTGGCAGATTCATAGCTCAGTCAAAGCAGCAATTCAGAGCAAGCATCCAGTGGATGACCAGTTGAATGGTTTCGAGAAGAAAACGTTTGGTTCATTAGCACTTGCTGGTCGCCTATATCCAGAAGCTGCGTTTGGTGATGGCATAGAAGAAATTGTCCTTGTCGGTCTTTGTACCGATATCTGTGTTATCTCAAACGCCTTGCTGCTCAAGGCGTTCATGCCGGAAGTTAAGATTACGGTCGATGCTTCCTGCTGCGCTGGCGTGACACCAGAGAGTCACAAGACTGCACTGTCGGCAATGAAAATGTGCCAGATTAACATCGAGAACGAGGGGGTCACGGCATGATTCTTGTCAACGACAAGCAGGTCGAGTTTACAAAGTTCCCCGATGGTACAACCTCTTTCAGGTATAATCCGTTTGGCTCAATGACTCGCATCTTCAATATCACATGGAAGTATGACGGCGATGAGGAGTGCATCCTTCTATGGTATCTGGTAAATCATATCCGCGACCATGACCGGGACGTTCGCCTCCGCTTGCTGCTCCCATACATTCCAAATGCCAGAATGGATAGAGTAAAAAATGCGGACGAAGTGTTTACGCTAAAATGGTTTGCGCAGTTTATCAATATGCTGGATTTTGACGACGTGTTAGTCGATGACCCTCACTCGAATGTATCAGCAGCATTGCTTGACAGAGTCAAGGTATATGACGCGCAGCCGCACATCCAGAAAGCTCTGGACAAGTTGGATGACAAAAATGTGTTGTTGTGCTATCCTGATGAGGGAGCAGCAAAACGATATTCATCGCAAGCTGGTAGAGAGTATGTGTTCTGTATCAAGCACAGAGACTGGCGCACCGGGAAAATTGAACGGCTGGAACTGACGAGCCCAGAAAAGGTTACCGATAGAAATGTGCTGATTGTCGATGATATTTGTTCTCGCGGAGGCACATTCACTTTTACAGCTAAGGCACTAAAAGAGGCTGGCGCGAATGAAGTGTATTTGTATGTGACCCATTGTGAAAACACAATTCACAGTGGAACGGTTCTCACAGACGGCTTAATCAGTCGTGTGTTTACCACAGATAGTATCTATCGCGGAAATAGCGAGATGATTTCGCTCATTTAATCTTAAAGGAGGCGGGCAAATGCTTGAGTTACAGGGTAAGTTTGGCACTGCAAAGGTGTTTACCGACGTGGTCGATAATGAGTCTATCTCTCAGGTTATCAATCTTTTGAATCAACCGTACATCGAGGGAAGCAAAGTCCGTATGATGCCAGACATTCATGCTGGGGCTGGTTGTACAATCGGAACCACGATGACCATCAAGGATAAGATTTGCCCGAACCTTGTCGGCGTTGACATTGGATGCGGCATGGAAACTATCCGTATCAAAGAAACGCATATTGAACCGCAGAAGCTGGACAAAGTTATTCGTGCAGGAGTTCCGTCCGGTTTCGAGATTCGCACAGAAGCTCATAGATATGCAAGTAGCATCGACCTGTCGGAACTGTGCTGTGCAAAGATGGTCAATGTAGACCGCGCATATAAAAGCATCGGTACGCTTGGTGGAGGGAATCATTTTATCGAAGCCAACAAAGATGATGATGGACACATCTATATTGTGGTGCATTCCGGTAGTAGACACCTTGGTCTGGAGATTGCTAACTTCTATCAGGAAGCTGCGTTCAAGGCGTTAACCTCGTATTCCAAGGAAGAAATCGAGGAGGTCGTCAATGAGTTAAAAGCGGCTGGAAGACAAAAAGAAATTCAAGCTGTTCTTAAAGGCATGAAGGCGAAGAAGCCGGGAGTTCCAAAGCAGCTTGCATACGTTGAGGGAGAATTGTTTGAGCAGTATATCCATGACATGAAAATTGCTCAACGTTTTGCTGAACTTAACCGCCAAGCAATGATGGACACCATTGTTAAGGGTATGGGCTTCCATGTCGAAGAGCAGTTTACGACTATTCACAACTACATCGATGTAGAGAATATGATTCTTCGCAAGGGCTCGGTCTCTGCACAAGCTGGTGAGCGACTACTGATTCCTATCAACATGAGAGACGGTAGTTTGCTGTGTACCGGCAAAGGAAATGAAGACTGGAACTTCTCTGCCCCGCATGGAGCTGGGCGTTTGATGAGCCGCAGTGCAGCAAAAGAGACATTCACAGTTTCTGAGTTCAAGAAGCAGATGGAAGGCATTTACACCACATCTGTTGGAAGAAGCACACTCGATGAATGTCCGATGGCATACAAAGGTATGGATGATATCGTAAACAATGTCGAACCGACAGTGACCATTGATGCCATCATCAAGCCGATTTATAACTTTAAGGCGGGTGAAGAGGAATGATGGCAGTCCTTTTGGTACTCCTGTACCTCTGCATTGGTGCGATTGTAACATTCGCACTTTGCCGCTTGTACACTATCGTAGAACCATATGACAAATATAACGGCTTCGAATACGGGTATATCGCGGTAGGTGTTTTCTGGATTGTTGCAGCACCGTTCGCGTTTGCTGTGTTTTTTGCGAAATATGGTGAAAAACTAAAGAAAAGAGGAAAAGCTGAATGATTACATACAATCCGCTCCTGTGTCTGGACTTCTATAAGACTTGTCACGCTGAACAGTATCCGAAGGGATTGACCAAGATGGTCTCCTACTACACGCCGCGCATGAGTCGCCTTAGTGATACCGATAAGGTTACACTGTTTGGGCTTCAGGCATTCATTCAGGAATATCTCATTGAGGCATTCAACGACCACTTCTTTAGTGTCCCGTTTGACAGTGTGCTCAAGGAGTACGACAGAATTCTTGGGGCAACAATCGGAACAAAAGGCGTTGGAGAGAAACGGCTTCGTGAATTGCACGACCTCGGCTATCTTCCGTTACAGATTCGTGCTGTTCCCGAAGGAACGAGAACCAATATCAAAGTCCCGCAAATTGAAATCTCAAATACACACCCTAACTTCGTATGGCTGGTCAACACCATCGAGACGATGCTCTCTTGCACAATGTGGCATACGCAAGTCTCCGCTGAGGTTGGGTACAGATATCGTAAAATCGTCAATGAGTATGCAGAACGCACTTGCGATGACAATGTGGTTCGTGCGAGACTCCTTGGCGATTTTTCTATGCGCGGGCAAGAGAGCGTTGAAAGTGCAACAAAGAGCGCAGCGGCTTTCTGCCTGAGCTTCTTGAATACGGCGACAGTGCCTGCGATTTTGTGGCTTGAGCATAATTACAACTGTGATTGTAGCAAGGAACCTGTCGCATATGGTGCGCTCTCAACAGAACACAGCGTAATGTGTTCCAACTTTGCTGTTGACGGTGATGAGGTGACACAGATTCGACGACTTCTTTGTGAGGTGTATCCGCATCAAAGTTTCTCAATGGTTAGCGACAGCTATGACTATTGGAATCTTGTTGAAAAAGTCCTTCCTCAGCTCAAAGATGACATCCTAAATCACGATGGCTTCATCTCAATTCGCGGCGACAGCGGTGACCCTGTTAGTGTAATCACTGAGACCGTATATCGTCTGTGGGACATCTTTGGCGGCACAGTAAATAGCAAGGGGTACAAGGTGCTGAATCCGCACGTCAAGGCAATTTACGGAGACAGCATTACTCCGCAGCGCTGTGAGCAAATCTATTCTCTTTTGGAGAAAAACGGCTTTGCAATCAATAATGTTTCGCTCGGTGTCGGTTCATTCTCAATGGAGTGCTTAGAGACAATCGAGAGCGATGGAAGCAAACAGTACAATCCGTACACAAGGGATACATTCGGCATTGCAGTTAAAGCGACATATGCAGAAGATGCCGACGGCAAACCGATTATGATTTTCAAGAATCCCAAGACAGACACAGGACATTTTAAGAAGTCTCAGCGTGGTTGCTGCCGCGTAGTCAAAACTGGTGACGGCTACGATTACGTTGATGGTCTTACTTGGGCTGAAGCACAGGACAGCAATGAGCTGCGCACCGTGTTTAGAGATGGAAAGTTTGAAAAGCAGTTCACGCTGGATGAGGTTCGTAAGAATCTTCACGGAGGAACGTTCTGATGCCGGTACAAATTATTGATGGAGATTTGTTTCAGACCCACGCCAAATATATTTGCCATCAGGTTAACTGTCAGGCGAGAATGGGTAGCGGTGTGGCGAAGCAGGTTCGAGCCAAGTATCCAGAAGTCTATAACGCCTATGTTGGCTTCTGCAACGAAGAGCGCAATGCGTTCGGTCAGACGCAGTTCGTTCAAGCTAACGACGGTAAAGTCGTTGTCAATATGTTTGCGCAGAGCAACTACGGATATGATGGGAAACTGTACACAGATTACACCGCATTTCAGAGCTGCTTAAAACGGGTTAAGTTGACCGTACCTGCAGGAGAAACAATTGCCATGCCGTTTAAGATTGGATGCGGTCTTGGCGGTGGGGACTGGAATGTGATTTTTGGTCTTATCCAAAAGGAACTGTCTGATAAGTACACAGTAGAGTTGTGGAGAAAAGAGGTATAGTATGCTGGCAAATCCGAAAAGAACAAAAGATGAAATCGTGCAGTGGATTCGAGAATATTTCGCTGCAAACGGCAACGACTGTTGTGCTGTTATCGGCATTTCCGGTGGCAAAGATAGCAGCGTGGTCGCAGCACTTTGTGTTGAAGCCCTTGGCACAGAGCGGGTTATCGGTGTGCTGATGCCGAATGGTCGGCAGAAAGATATCGCAGACTCCAAGCTGCTGGTCGATACGCTTGGCATTGCAAGTATTACAGTTGACATTGGCGGCGCATACAGCAAGATGGTTGATGTAGTCGGCAGAGCAATGCCGTCTGGAGTAAGCAATCAGGCAGCGGTCAATCTCCCTCCAAGGCTGCGCATGGCGACACTCTATATGGTCGCGCAGTCATTGGCTCGCGGAGGTCGGGTGGCAAACACCTGCAATCGCTCCGAGGATTATGTTGGATACTCCACAAAGTTCGGTGACAGCGCTGGTGACTTCAGCCCACTCGCAAACATCATGGTGCATGAGGTTCGTCAGATTGGCTACGAACTCCCCATTCCTCGTGAGCTGGTAGACAAGACTCCATCGGACGGTCTTTGCGGTAAGACAGACGAAGACAATCTGGGCTTTACCTATATGCAGCTCGACAACTACATCATGCACGGTAGTAGTGGGGATGAAGATATCGACAAAGTAATTGCAAAGAAGCATACGCAGAACCTGCACAAGCTCAATCCGATGCCAGCCTATGGCTCACAGCCGTAAGGTGATTGTATGGAAGAAATAGCAATCGTCCGCTGTTTGCAGAACGCAAGCGGCGCGATTAGTAAAATGCAGGTCTTGCAAGCCTTCAAAGATGTTGAGAATTTTCGTAAGATTTTGTACTACGCTTTGAATCCAATGCTAACGTACAAGATTTCGGAACAAACACTGCGAACGCCTGTCGAGTATGACCCAGCAATTACAATCACAATGACCGACATCTTCGAAATTTGTGAGCTGCTGGCAAAGCGAAAAGCATTGGACGCAGCAACTGTATATCAAGTGCGGGTTTTCGTGCAGTGTTTAACTGACCCGGAGTCATCCGAGTTTTACATTGAACTTCTGTCAAAGACACTTCGGTTGGGTGTCACAGCGAAAACTGTGAACAAGGTTATCCCCGGACTGATTCCCGAATGGGAGGTTCAGCAGGCATATCCAATCGACAAATACCCAGTCAAGGACGGCACAGAGTTTTGGCTCACTCAAAAACTGAATGGTGTCAGAGCAACATACTACAAAGGGCAACTGTTCGCAAGAAGCGGAGTTCCCTACGAAGGGCTCGGGCACATTCTGGACGCGCTCAAAATCGACGATAACGATAGCTATGTTTTTGACGGTGAACTTACCTTGCGCGATAAAGGAGCACTGTCTGACAATGAGGCATTCCGCAAGGCAACGGGCATTATCAACTCAGAAGACACTGATAAAACGGCAGTTTGCTACACCATTTTCGACGTGCTGACGACGGAAGAATTCGATGCCGGTGTAAGCGAGGGCGGCTATGGGTATCGCCGGTCTTTCTTAGACCAGCTTCATCGCTTCATTCCGCAAGATGGTCGAGTCAACATCCTCCCTGTTCTGTACCACGGTAAAGACCAGAGAAAAATCGATGAGCTCTTAGAGCAAATGGTTCGGGAGGACAAAGAGGGCTTGATGGTCAACTTTGATGTTCCATATAAGCGAAAGCGTCACAACGGAATCCTCAAAGTCAAACGCTTCTACACTATGGATTTGCATATCTTGCGTTGTGAAGAAGGAAGCGGCAGGCTTGCAGGAACGTTAGGTGCATTTGTGCTCGACTACAAAGGAAACGAAGTAAATGTTGGGTCTGGCTTTTCCGATGAGCAGCGCACAGCTTTTTGGGCGGCTAAAGATGAAATGCCCGGACGGTTGTGCGAGGTAAAATACAAGGAAATATCATATGACAAAAACACCGGTGCTGAGAGCTTACAGTTCCCGGTGTTTATTTCTATCCGAACAGACAAAGACGAGGTCAGCTACGGCTGAGAAAGGAGGCTTGCGTGGGTAAAGCAAAGGCGGCACCACAGTTTTCAGAATCTATCAGTAGTTTCTGTAAGCTGATGGAGAATGCGCAAAAGGACTATGCGTGGAACTATGATGAGGTGAACCGCATGGATAGGCTCACGCAGGACTTCCTTCACAAACTGGAGCTTGACGGTCTTGATTACAAAGAGCGAGCCAAGGTTGCTACACAGCTTGCAAAGTGTCGTCAAGCACGGCGCGAGTGTAAGGATACGGTAGAAATTCTTGAGCCGCTCGTTCAGTTTCTTGAAAGCGACAAAGGCAAAAACCTTTTGAACCTTGTGCGTGAAGCGCTGGGTAAGACCAGAAAGGTCGAAGAGCGTATGGAAACCCGCACATACATACCAAGAGTCTTAGAGCAGGAGGCAACAACATGAACATCGTGTTCTGGCTCATCGTAGTCATTGTGCTTGTGCTTATCTGGTTCTGTTTGAGTTTCGCCTTTAAGGGCGTCGGCGGAGTTGGAATGCGATTGTACAATGATGCGAAGAAAGAAATCTCCGAGGAAACGGAGAAAAAAACTGACGAAGAAAAGGAAGTAAAAGAATGAAGAAGGGTAAACTTGGCGCAATCTTGCTGGCACTTGTGCTGATTATCGGCTTGGTTTGCTGCGTTGTGTGTCTGGAGAAGATTCCCGCAGGTTACGTCGGCGTTGTGTATAACATGAACGGCGGCGTTGATGGCGAGGTCTTGGAACAGGGCTGGCATCTGGTTGCTCCGACCAAAAAGGTGACCAAGTATTCTATCGGTATTGAGCAGTCATATCTGACGGCTGAGGATAAGGGCGACTCACCAAAGGATGAGAGTTTCAACATCCCTACCTCTGATGGTAAGACTGTCCGAGTGAATATTGAGTTCTCATATCGTTTTGATGAGGCACGAGTCTCCGAAACCTTTGCAATGTTCAAAGGAAAATCTGGCGAGGCAATCAAGGATTCGTTTATTAAGCCCAAGGTTGTGGCGTGGACGCAGGAAGTTTCCGCAAACTACCCTGTCACCGACATCTTTGGCGACAAGCGTACTGAAATCAATGCCGAGTTGGATACCTATTTGCGTGAGAAGTTCGACCAGTATGGCATCATTATTGACACTGTAAACTTTACGGATATCTCAGTTGACGATGAAACGGCTGCGGCTATCCAGAAGAAAGTCACTGCTCAGCAGGAGCTTGAGTTGGCGAATATTGAAAAGCAAACCGCCAAGGTTCAGGCTGAGAAAGACAGAGAGGTCGCACAGATTAACGCAGAGAAAGCAGTTATTGAAGCAGAAGCAAAAGCAGAGACATTGCGTATTGCTGCGGAGGCAGAAGCCGACGCAAACCGCAAGATTGCGGCTTCACTTACCAATGAGTTGATTGAAAAAATCAAGTATGAGCAGTGGAACGGCGAGCTGCCTACGGTGACTGGCTCAACGCCCATCATTAGTCTCGAACCGTGATGGAAAAATGGTGGGACAATGCAAAAGATTGGGTAAAAGTTCTAATTTGCATTGCTGTCTCCATCGTCTCGATTGCGCTAATCATTCTTACGATGATTATGCCAATTGTTTGGAGCATCAAGCTGCATAACCCAGCCTTTCTGCTTTTGTGGTGCATCCCCGCTGGTATCTTTGTCGGCGTATGGGCTTACCAAGAGTTTTTTGATTTCTAAATAAGGAGGAGATTATTTGACAGCCGTATATCTGGTCATTTTATTTTTCGCTAAGGTGCTGGACAACACGCTTGGTACAGCCAAGACAATCTTGGTACAGAGAAATCGTTGTGTCCTTGCCGGAGTCGCTCTCGGCTTGTCAAATTTTATCTACCTTAGCATCACAAAAGATATTGTAACGAGTGACAGCAGCCTCGCCCTTGCAACTGTTTCCATTGCAAGCGGTGTTGGCTGCTGTTTAGCTGTCGCATTAAGCAACAGGTTTTCAAAAGACAAGACCTATGTGAACGTCATTATGTCGGATAATTTGGAGGCGATGCAAGAGTTTCGAGATTTTCTGGCAACACAGCACATCACGAATGTCGCTGCAGACAGCTATACCTTGGACTGGAGCAAAAAGTCCATCACCATCACTGCCTATGCAGAGACAAAAGCACAGAGCAAACTGATTGATGATTACATCGCAAATAGCTCATTGAAGTTCAAAAGAGTTATCAGCAGAAGCTAAAAACGATGGTTTTAATAATTCAAAGGAGGGTGTCCTATGCGACATTTGGCAACAATCCGTGAGATTGCATCTCTTCGCCCGATTGCAGGAGCTGACCGCATTGAAGTTGCGCAGGTCGATGGTTGGGAATGTGTGGTTCAGAAAGGCGAGTTCCATACAGGAGAGCATATCGTTTACATTGAGGTCGATTCTATCGTCCCAGAGCGCCCAGAGTTCGAGTTCTTGAGAGACAGAAAGTTCAGAGTCCGCACCATTAAACTGCGTGGTCAGGTCAGTCAGGGTTTGGTTCTCCCACTGTCAATCCTTCCGAATGGTACTCCTGCCATTCTTGGCGCCGATGTGACAGACGCTTTGGGCATTAAGAAGTATGACCCAGAAGCGCAGCAAGAAGCACAGCTCTTGACGAAGCAACCGCAAAAACCGCAGAGCGCAATCGCTCGCTTCCTGATGCGATTCAAGTGGTATCGCAAACTGTTTATGAAGCCAAAGCGCAAGGGAGGATTCCCCGACTGGATTGCCAAGACGGATGAGACCCGCATTCAAAACCTTACGACGCTCTTTGAGATGGAGCGTAACAAGGGAACGAAGTTCTCTGTCACAGAGAAAGTTGATGGGCAGTCAGCGACGTATTACCTGCGTAAAGTTTCCAAACGCAAGTATGAGTTTGGCGTTTGCAGCCGTAATATCTATCTCGGAACACCGGATAACAGTTCTTACTGGACGATTGCTAAGAAGTACAATATCGAAAACGTACTGCGGCAGCTTATCGGTGATTATGAAACCATCGTTTTACAAGGTGAGATTTGCGGCAACCAGATTCAGGGTAACAAGTACCACATTAGTGGGTACGACTTGTTTGCCTTCAACCTGATTTATCCAGACCACAAGTGTGGCACGGCAGAAATCAAGAAACTGCTTGAGCCGTATGGAATTAAGACTGTTCCGATTGTTGAGGAGGACAAAACCCTGCCCGGAACTATCGCTGAGTTGGTCGAGTATTCCAAGGGAAAATCAGTGGTTCGTAAGGAACAAAAACGAGAAGGTGTAGTTATGCGCAATGTCCAGAGCAACATCAGCTTCAAGGTCATCAATCCTGACTTCCTTCTCGCAGAAAAGGACTGATTTTTATGAGTGGTAAATCAACAGACTTGACCAACAGAACATTCGGGGAATTAAAAGTGGTCAAGCGAGCTGAAAACAGTAACAGCGGTCAACCAAGGTGGCTGTGCGAATGTAGATGCGGCAAGACCTGCATCGTTGATGGGCGATTCCTCAAAAATGGTGCCGTAAAATCTTGTGGGTGTTTGCCGAGAGGTGTTCCGCAAGGTGAAATGCCGGAGAGAGCAATGGCACAACCATCGGTAAGCCTTGGGCGGTTGAGAAAAAGCAACGATGACCCTTGGCGCAATTTGGCGAATGCCATTGTTGCAGTCGCAGCAGATGATTATCGTTCGGCACTTCGTAATGAAGACGAGGGATTGTTAAAAAGTTTGGAGCGGTTCTTCCATTCTGAATGGTACAGGATTTTGACAGACGTAGACGCAGACAGGCTTCTCGGAATGTTACGAAGAGAACGAAGCGGCTCATTACAAGCCGCTTACATATAAATAGAGCCGAGTTATTCGGCTCTTTTCTTTGAGCAATCCAGCCAACGATTGCTTGAAGAAAAGAATCGAAAGGAGTGGCACAAATGTTTAGAGTTCACAGAGATTTCAAGGGGTTATTGAAAGCCGCGCAGGACGAATATGATTCCCTCGTCGAATTGAACGAAAGCCTGCGAAAGAAAGTTGCCGAATGGAATAAGGACGAAGAGATTCGAAAGGCAGTTGAGCTGGCTGAGTATAATCGCACCCACTCCTTATGCCAGATGTCAGATAACGAGAAGAAAGCAGAAAGAGCGTTCAGAGACAGTCACTACAAGTCATGTAAGAATGGCAGCAAGTATTTGTACGAACTGACCGGAACAGGCATTGGAACGGCGATTACAATTAAGTGTCCTGTCTGCGGCGAAGAAAAAAACATTACTGACTACGATTGCTGGTGAGGTGATGGACATGATTTTTCGTGCAATTCTGTTTGCACTGGCAACAGCAGCAGTCATTGGCGGTCTTGCATATTGGTTGAAGTGTCTTTGCCTGTGCGACTATGAAAATGCTTGTGACTATTCGCAGTGCGATAGTTGTCCGTTCCCTTGTGAGAGGCATAATTGTGGGTAAGGCGAAAAGAAAACCAAGACCATCAATGCCAGACTGGTTTTGGTGGGGCAAGACGGGTGCTGGTTCTGCAAACAAAAAAATAACTGCAATCAGTGTAAGGCGAACCGTGAATATGTAAAAGAGTTCGGAGAGAAGAAGCAAAAAGGAAGACACGCCAGCGCAAAGCGAGGAGCGCGGACGAAACTGCAATTGATGGAGGATGATTATGGATTTGTGGAAGGGATATGAGCTAAGCAGGACATATGTCCCAGCGGCTTATTACACGATTACATCGATTAAGAGCAAAAACGGCAGAGCAAATCCATTGCATGACGAGGTGCTCGGTCGAAAGGCATACGTTGTTTACTTGGAGGTCGGAGAGCGTGGCTTTATCAAGTATTTGCCCGATTATGACGACCGGTATCATTGCCTACATACATCTACTGTTTTGGATTTTACTCCGTGGGGAAACGGCGAAGACACAATTACCATCCAAACAGCAAATACGGAGTACATCTTGACGAAGCAGTAAGACTTTTCAGCAGGAGGTCAATCATGCTTGAGTTCTATGGAAGAAAGTTCACTTGCGATGAATGCCCGATTTGTGAAGGCATTGAGCATAGGGTCAGGGTTGCAAGAGAGGGTGGCTACGAACCGCAGCTTGAATACTGCGGTTGCGATAAAGTCCAGACTGAATTTTTTATCAGTGGTTATTGTAGCGATGCTTTTGAGGCGGACAAGCCGCAGGGCAAACTGTGTGAACCGAGAAAAACCGGGAGAGCATATCGGCGCAAGATGCGCAAACAGAAGAAAGAAAAGCTGATGCGTATTATGACCTACGGATATAAGTCAGGTATCGGCTATACAGACTGGGGTTGGAAAGACGGCGTTTATCAGCCGGTCGGAAGTTACATCCAGTACCCCAAGAACTCAAACAGGCAGACGTTTTGGAAGGCATATTCCAATAGAAAAATCAGACGCTATAAGGGCGACGTTCGTAAAGGAAATTCGTACCGGAGACATTTCGATTATGCGTGGGAGGTTGACTGACAGTATGGGAGCAAGTATCAGCGAGTTTAGAGGCGAGTATTATTTTCTGAGTAACTTCTACTCGGCGCCAGTTACCTACAACGGAATGTGTTTTGAGAATAACGAGGCGGCGTTTCAAGCGGCTAAATGCCCAGAACGTATGACTGAGTTTTGCCGTCTGAATCCGTCAGAGGCAAAGAGGCTTGGGCGTAGGGTTAAGCTCCGTGGTGACTGGGAAGCGGTCAAAGATACCGTTATGTATGAGATTTGCAAGGCAAAGTTCTCACAGAATCCTGATTTGGCAGACAAGCTTGTTGCGACCAAGGATGCCGAACTCATTGAAGGCAATACTTGGGGCGACCGCATCTGGGGCGTCTGTGATGGCGTTGGAGAAAATCGCCTTGGTAAAATCCTTATGCGGGTCAGAGCAGAAATGTGATGTGAACTATGAAGAAGGCTAACACTTATAAAGGAAAACTTGGCTGGCAGTCTGAGTTCAGCCACAGATATGCTTGCTGGGCGAACAACCACAATGGGTGGGCAAAAGCCAAAAAGTCCAACAAGCGGTTGGCTAAGCGCAGATTGAAGGATGAGCTACGGAAAGAACTTGTTTATAGCGCATCGGATAAACAAGTTGGAGAATGAGCGGAAGGAGAATTTATGAAGAGAGAAGATTTTATCTTTGACCATATGGATGATGAGTATGAAGACTATTGGTTCAAAGTCGTTGGCGATACAAAAGACGAGCTTACAAAGAAGTACATGGAAATGTGTATGGTTTCGGTGACCGAGGTCGTCTATTCCAATAAGGAACAGGTTCTTGGCATCAAGCGCCTCTTCCCGTTCAACTACGATGTCATTATGCCAGACGACACAGAGCTAAAAGATATGCTGGAATCGCTGGTAAACGAGGTAAACGGCTGACATGAAGAAACTGAAGCTCAACTATACCTGCACAGACCCAGATTGCGCCCAGTATATGGCAAAGGTGACGGATACAAGATACAGCTACATCGAGTACAGAGAATGGTTTGGGAATTATATAGTGTGTCACGCTGTTGTTGACCTACAGGACTATACTCTGGACGATATTTGCACATACTGCTCCTCATACTATGCTTCTCTGGAACAGATGGTTGCTGACTACGGTTTTCGTGGAGCGTTGCAGATTATGGCAGAATGTATTTTTGAGCAGCTTGGTTTCGACGACATGGAGTTTAATGCAGAACAAAAAAGTGAAGGCGCCGCAATCAAGTTCATTCACGAATGGATGGAGGGCTGACTTGATATGGCGTTATATAAGATAGGAGTTACAGAAGCAGGCGACGCAGGAGTTGACTTGTCTTGGGAGGAGAAATTAGACGATGTCGATGCCGCTGTGCTTATTACGAAGTGTGTGTCACCGGATTTCTTTGACGCTACTTTGAGACATAAGGATAAGCTCATCATTCACACTACAGTTACCGGATATGGGCACTCTATTTTGGAGCCAAATGTGCCAACTCTATATGAGGAGTTTACAGCAATTATGGAATTGGTCAAAGCTGGATTCCCTATGAGCAGAATTGTTGTTCGTGTTGACCCTATTATTCCAACCGAAAAGGGACTCTCCGTTGCGTACCACACACTGATTTCCTTTATGGAAATGGGGTTTCAGCGCTACAGAGTGAGCGTCATCGATATGTATCCGCACGCAAGAAGCCGGTTCAAAAAGGCTGGATTGCCGCTTCCCTATGGCGATAGCGGTTTCGCTCCGTCTCAAGCACAGCTTTCAAAAGTGGACGATATGCTGCGGCAAGCAAAGCAGTTCTGGAAAGGGCTGGATAACGGCAAAGTTCTCCGAATTGAGTCCTGTGCAGAACCCGGTCTTACGGAGCCGATTGCCTGTGGCTGCATTTCAGACTACGACCTCAATCTGCTCGGATTTTCTGAGGATGCAGAATCAAACGGGGCTGGCTATCAACGAAAGGGCTGTATGTGTTATGCAGGGAAAACTGAACTGCTGAAACATAAGACGAGATGCCCCCACGGGTGTCTTTACTGCTACTGGAAAGATATAAGAGGCTGATTTTATGACAGTCAAAGAATACAACCGTGACTTCCTCCCGCGTATCCAAAGAGCCAGAGAGTTTGTTTCGCTTTTTGAAAGTGCGATTAACCACATGGATGACGCGCGGGTTGATAAAGAAGAAGTACGAAAACAATTTCGAATACGGAGCTGGTCTGAAGAAACGAAGCAGACTATTTTGATAGCCCTTGCTCATTATAAGAAATATGAGGGGCTGGACAAAATTGAATCTATGGAAATCATTCACTGTCCAACGTGCGGGCACCATATAAACATACAATCCAATGGAACTACGGGGTACTGCCCGATATGCGACGAGGAGGTCTCAACATGAGGAAGTGCGATTTTTGCAAAAATGAATTAACTTGTTCTGGTGTTAATCGCAGCGAGTGTATCGTGAGAGACTATTTCAGATTCGAAATAGAACGGATTCCAGCCGACGAGGAAACCAGAATAACCCGTCTTCTGGTTGAGGCTGGTGGAGTGTTCAATCCGAGAGCTGTTGCGAAACACCTTGTTGCGCACGGTGTCGTAATGAAAGGTTAATTTTTATGAGGACTGATTTACCAAAATGCAGATTCAAAATGTGTCGAAATCAGTTTGACGGGAACTGTACAAAGCCAGTCGAGCATCAAAAATGTGAATACATATCTGCCGTACAGAACCTTGAATTGATTATGGGTACACAAAAATTTTGCGTACTGTGCCAAAATGTTGCCTGCAAAAACTCTATTACATTGGAAGCCGCTTGTGAGCCAGTGTGGAACGGTATGCGGATTGGAGGATGAAAGGTTATTCTATGAGATGTTCATACTGCGAGTCTGAGACAAATGATTTTGTTCCAATGAACCAAGATGGCAGTTTCACGACTCAAGATATCATTGAGATACGTAACTGCCCGCTGTGCGGGAAACGATTTATGAAAGGTCGATGTGTATGAGCGGTATCGCCCATTGTCCAAGATGCGGTCACCATATAAACATCCCTTCTGATGGAACTGCCGGGTACTGTCCGATATGCGATAAGGAGGTTCCTGACATGGAGAGAAGAACAATTTGGGTAAAGTCATCCTGCTTTGCTCCGGAGTTTGAGATGATTATTCCAATCCCGACAGACCGGGATGACGAGGAATACATCGATGAACTGCTGGACGGCATTCTGAATAACGAGGTTCGCTACAATATCGAGTGGGATTTTGTAGACGGGCTAAGCTGACAATGGGAATATATGTGGTGGAAGACAACCGATTGGAGGTGTGGTTGTGGCTGAGCGCAACGAACACAAGAGCGCGAAATACCAAGATGGTGACATTTATTTGAATCCATGCTTCGGCGACCTGTGGGTTGTGGATGGCGCATCGTTCATTAAAATCAATAACGGATATGCGATTGAGTTGGACGAGCCAGAAGGATTCATTAAAGTTGGACATATCGATGGAGTAATTAACAAGAGAAGTCAACCGACAAAGTGAGGGTTCAAATGACAGTCAAGGACATTCTTCCGAGCCATCCAGTTGAAATCATGGTTAGAACCAACTATCCAGAAAGCCTTTTGCCGTATCTAAGCAGTGAGAGAATTGAACAGGGATTGCTTGTTGGTTATTGCTCTTGGGACGGTGAGAATCTCATCCCTGCGGATGGTGATTACTATTCTGTGGATGAAGTTATTTCAAAATATGAGTATGAAGAGGACGGCAGTCTAACATACTGGACTGTCTCTGAATGGGTGTAGACAACGACCGCTTTGTAGATTTGCTGTTATACATATTTCCTTCAGCAGCTTTTCGCCAAAGGCAAAAGTAAGAATTCGGCACTATGCTCGTAAACCAGAAGCCCGCTACGCGGGCGGTTTTCCTTTTACTCACTCGCATTGCAAGCAACGCTCGTGAGTTCTGGTTTACGACCAATGCTTATGCACATCGGTTGAGGGAGTTAGAAAAACGACCGATGCGGAAAGCGGTTACAGTGAAGAGGTGGGAATAATTGTTATGTGATAAATGCTTACACAAAAAAGTGTGCAGGTTTGAAGTCCCAGATGAGGGGCAATGTGATGACTTTATTGACGAAGCCATCGTAGATAAATTTAACAGCATTGGATGCACATCATTTCGAATTAGCGCGGATTCCATAAAAGGAATACTCGACAGACAATTAGCCGAACCCCCGGCTACTCTTGGACGAAGCAATGCAGATTGAACTTCACGACACATACGGCGTTCTTCGGATAAAGACAAGCGAGTTCTTATTCGATTTGGAGGACTTGCCGCTCATAAAGGGACGCGACAGTTGGTATTGCGACAAGGACGGTTACCTTGTCAGCAGTTACTTCTATAATGGTATTCGACGCTTTGTCCGATTCCACCGACTTGTGATGCACGCGAAACCCGGTCAATGTGTTGACCACATTAACAAAAACAAAGCGGATAACAGGAAGAAAAACTTGCGATGTTGCGAGCGTTCTGAGAACGACAGGAATCGCAGCCTGTATTCGTGCAATACATCCGGTGTCGCTGGCGTCTACTTCGACAAAGAACGTAAGAAGTGGGTTGCCAGCATTACTTATAACCATAAGAAAGTTTACTTGGGAAGATACGCGGTCAAGGAAGAAGCAATCTTGGCTCGGCTGACCAAGGAGGTCGAATTGTATAAAGAGTTCTCGCCGCAACGAGGACTTTTGGAATCTCTAAATCTATAGGAGGCAAACGTGAGGGTAATCTACAAGTATCCATTGGAGATTACAGCAGAACAGGTAATCAATATCCCGATGCTGTACTTCGATGACCGCGTTGCAAGATGCAACGAACAAGTTCTTCATGTGGATGTTCAAGACATGATTCGACCTTGCCTTTGGTGCATGGTTGACACCGAAAACCAGACATACCCGATGAAGGTTGTGACAAAGATGACTGGCGAGGAAATCCGAGAAGATGAGAAGGACAAACTGAAATATGTTGGTTCATATCTCATCGGCGGTGGCGATTTCGTGGGTCATGTGTTCGTATGTTACGAATAAAACCTGAGTTTTATAAGGAGAAAATGCTATGAAGTATATGCTGATTGAAGTAATGGAGCGAGAAATCTCCGAACCCGAGTATTTCGATACGCACGACGCAGCACATGATGAGATGTGCCGACGTGTTGCTGAGGTTTACGATATCTCCCCCGACGAAGTCAAGGAGTCTTATCTTGAAGGCGAAGACCTGAATGATAACGCCGTAGTTCTTGATGATATCGCATGGGCAGAACGGTATGGCAAGAACTTTGATTGGAAAATTTTTGCTGTCGAGCAAGGCGCTCCGGTGCAAACACCGACGGTGCCTTTGTTTAATACGCTGAGATAATAATGATGCGGTGGCGGAATAGGTAGACGCTTACAAATTACAGTTCGGATGTCGCCCGGAAAAGCGATGGAGACCGATGCTCTGTTAGGTCATGTGGGGTGCAAATCCTCACCCGCATCACGATAGGTCACCCTATATTACTAATATACATATTCGAAAGGGGTGACACAAGTTTGGAAACAAATAAGCAAAATGAGATACGCGATGCTTATGAGCATAGCGCACAAGTCCAGTGTATTCCCGCTTCGATTAAAAAGACTACTGAGCACAGCGAAGAAGACCCATTGATGGTTGCGCCATATTGCAGGGTCAGTACGGACAGTAAAGACCAGCTCGCAAGTTATGAGTTGCAGTGCCAGTATTACAAAGAATATGTGTCGAAGCATCCGGGCTGGCGACTTTATGACATCTACGCCGATGAAGGGATTTCCGGGACTTCCGTAAAGAAACGCACGGATTTCTTACGGATGATTGATGATTGTAAAGCGGGTAAAATCAACATGGTTATCGTGAAGAACATTGCAAGGTTCGCACGCAACGTCGTTGATTGTGTTGCCACTGTGCGTATGCTCAAGGCGCTGGATAAGCCGGTTGCTGTTTACTTCGAGGATATTGCAATCAATACCTTGACGCAGACCGGCGAGCTTCTGATGGTCGTCATGGCTGCTATTGCACAAGGTGAATCGGAAGCGAAGTCTGAGAGCGTGAAATGGGGGTTCCAGAAAAGATTCGAGAAGGGGCTCCCAAAACTCACAGACCTCTACGGGTACACCAGAGATAAACGACTGCTGGAGATTTACGAGCCCGAAGCGAATGTCGTGCGGCTGATTTATCAAATGTTCTACGATGACAGAACGATTCCTGAAATCTGTTACATCCTAAACCAGCAAGGTATCCCATCTCCACGGGGCGGTCAATGGACATACTCTACGGTAAAAACAATTTTGACAAATGAGAAATATTCTGGTGACGTTTTGATGCAGAAAACCGTTACCGTAGATATCTTTTCGCATCGCTCTATTCGGAATGACGGGCGTGCCAACCAGTTTTTTATCCAAGGTTACCACAAGGCAATTATTCCGAGAGCGCTTTGGCTTGAAGTACAACAGATTCTAAAAGGCGAAAATGTTGTCCCGGTTCCATCAGTTGATGAGGTGGCAGATTTGTCTGCATCTGATGTCCCTCGGATATTGGATGGCTTCTTTGTAATTAAACCTCGAAAGGATGGAAACAATGAGTATCTTAGACAACTTTGATGTGGTTGGCGTCCCTCGTACATTCAGTATTGCAGAGGTTCGAATCCTGAAGAACCGCATCTCCTTTAACCTTGCAACGGCTTCTGAGATTGGCTATCCGCCATTTGTGCGGCTGTTCATCAGCAGAGACAAAACACAAATTGCATTGCAGCCCTGTGCCAAAGAAACACCGAACGCAATGAAGTTCTTTACGTCGGATTCTATGAAAGACGGAAAGCCAAAGAAGAGGATGATTCCGGTTGGAAATCGTGCGCTGACGGCACTTGTAAAAGCCGGTATTGGTGTCGAGATGAATGTTCCGTTAAAGGCACCGGGCGTTCGCTTTGCAGATGAGGGCGTCATCATCTTCGACCTCAAACAAGCAACTGACATGAATCAACCAAATGCTTGCACAGAAACGGGTCTGTGCCTGATTCCCACTCCGGCATATCCATTTGTTGAAATGCCGTCTGGATACTTCGCATCATAATTGCAGGTGCCAAGCCTGCATACATACTTTGGAGGTGAACCAATTTGAGTAAGAAATATGATTCACTCGGCGACAGAATGAAAGGTTACGAGAATATCGCTCGCAATTATCTGACCCGTCGGATTCCAACCATTATTAGAGTGGATGGCAAGGCGTTTCATACATTTACAAGAGGTATGGAAAAGCCGTTTGACCGCATCTTGATGACAACGATGCAAAATACAATGAAGTACCTGTGTGAAAACATTCAGGGTTGTGTTTTCGGATATACGCAGTCAGATGAAATCACGTTGGTGCTTACAGACTATGCAACAATCACAACGGATGCATGGTTCGGATACAACATCCAAAAGATGTGCAGCGTTTCCGCTTCGATGGCTACGCTTGCTTTTTCAAATGCCTATACTGCTGAGCTGTGGAAGAACTTCCCCGAAGCAATGCGCAACAGTAACAATGGCACAAATAAGTACATTGAAACTCTGGTCGCAAAGATGGGTACAGCCATGTTTGATGCCAGAGTTTTTTCTATTCCCAAAGACGAAGTTTGCAACTGCCTGATTTGGCGTCAGCAAGATGCAACCCGCAACAGTATCGAGGCAGTTGGACAGGCAAACTTTAGCCAGAAAGAGCTTCATGGTAAAAGCTGTAACGTTATTCAAGATATGCTCTGGAAGGACTGCGGAATCAACTGGAATGACTTTCCTGTTGACTGTAAGCGTGGTTCGGCTTGCTACAAAACAAGAGTTAGAGAGACCGTCCCTGTTCTCAATAATACTGAAACGGTTGAAGTTTTCAGAAACCGTTGGGTTATTGACCGAGAGCCTCCCATTTTCTCGCAAGAAAGAGAGTATGTTGAGAAATGGATATGACACCGGTTGAAGTTGCCACCTGTATTTGCGATATCTATGAGAAGCTTGGTCGCTTAGAATGTCGCCTCGAAAATACGCGAGGAGATTTAGGCACAGCAATAGAACAAAACAGACGACACACGGAAGAACTATTTAGCCAGCAGACAGATGTCGAAAACAAAATCGATATAGCCCTGACAACGGCTGTCCATGAGTTGATTGAGTACCTAAGATACCAAGACATTCAAGCTCTGGATGAGGAAGAGTTTTTGTTAAGGGTTCGGGAGCTTATTCGTGTTGAGCAAGACGAACACCTCCCGTTCTAAGGAGGAAAAATATGAGTTGCTATAAAGACGGTGGCTGTGGTATTTATGAGATGTATTCTTGCTATGAATGTCCAGCAAGCAAGCCGGAGTACCTTAAAAGAAAGTCACACGAGCCGCAAAGATTACAGGCAATCGGAGACCTGCACGACGTAGCCAAACAGATTCTGGATGACGAAGTGGTCATTCTTCTCCGTCAATACGGAACAACGCTTGCACCGGGGAGAATGGGAGATGAAAGCCGTGTTCCTAAGTGGCTGCTTGTTCTTGCGGCAAACAGAATCGAGGAGTTGAAAAATGCAAGAACAAAGCAATAAACAGTTCTACATCTCAGATTGGCATTATGGTCATGCAAACGTGATTGCCTTTGACAATCGTCCGTTCAAATCACTTCTGGAGATGGACGAGGCTCTGGTTGACCGGTGGAATGCTGTGGTTTCTCCGGGCGACACCGTGTATGTTCTTGGGGATATGTTCTGGTGTAAGGCACAAGATGCTATTCCAATTTTGCATTCCTTAAAGGGACAGAAGTTCCTGATTAAGGGGAACCATGACCGGTGCAATGACAACAAATTCTTACGGGAGTTTGTTAAAGTCACAGAGTATCTCGAAGTAAAGGACAATGGGCGAACAGTGATTCTTTGCCACTACCCAATTCCATGTTTTAAGAATCATTTTTATGGTTCCTTCCACCTGTACGGTCATGTCCACAATTCCTTCGAGTGGAACATGATGGGACACGACAAGTATCTGATGGAGGAACTGTACGCGAAACCATGCCAAATGTTCAATGTCGGGGTGATGATGCCGTGGATGGATTACACACCTCGGACGCTTGATGAAATCATCGCGGCAAATTCGCATAACGAGGCTGTTAGAAATAAATGACGGCTTGAATCACTTGTGCCACAAGGCTTTGAAAGGCGCTTGATGAGTGGTATTAGTGCATCATATAAAACAAAAGGAGTGGTCACTTGTGATTTACTTGGACAATGCTGCCACTACACAAATGGATGAGCGGGTTCTTGATGCAATGATGCCGTATCTGACAACAGAGTACGGTAATGCAGGAACTCTCTATAAGTTTGGACGAGCTGCGAACGAGGCTGTGCAGAAAGCCAGAGCGCAAGTGGCAGCTTTAATCAATGCAGAGCCAGAACAAATTATTTTTACATCTGGTGGGAGTGAAGCAAACAATTTAGTCTTTCATGGATTGAAGGACTACCTGAAAAGTGTTGGGAAAACACACATTTTGGTATCGGCAGTTGAGCATGATTCCGTCCTACGAGCCGCAGAATCGCTTATAAAAGACGGGTTTCATGTAGAGTATATTCCGGTATCCAGTGAGTGCAGGGTCTCTCCTGCTGTCATTGAGGACGCATTACGGGCAGATACGGGGCTCGTATCTGTGATGTTTGCGAACAATGAAACAGGCGCAATCAACCCAATCGAAGATATTGGAACGATTTGCATGAAGCGCGGGATTCTGTTCCACACAGATTGCGTGCAAGCTGCTGGATGCTATCCTATTGATGTAGTGAAAATCGGTTGCGATTTCCTTTCAGTGTCATCACATAAGATTCATGGGTGTAAAGGTATTGGAGCTTTGTACGCAAAGGATAAGTCTAAACTTACACCTATTGTTTATGGTGGGGCAGAGCAAGAGTTCGGATTGAGGGGCGGAACAGAAAATGTTGCTGGTATCGTAGGATTCGGAAAGGCTTGTGAGATTTCATCGAAGAGTTTGCACGAAGATACGGTGTGGGTTTCAACATTGAAACAGCGATTTTTCATGGCGCTGAATGAAGCGCTTAAAGATACGGGCGATGAAAGCTGCGTCCATGTAAATGGTATGTCGATTCTTACACCCGGAAAGACAATTAACTTGAGAATGGACGGCGTTGATGGCGAAACGCTCTTGCTTATGTTGGACGGTAAGGGAGTTTGTGTTTCTGCTGGGTCTGCGTGTAGGAGTCACGAAGCAGAACCAAGCCACGTTTTATCTGCAATGGGATTATCCAAAGATGAAGCTCGGTCTTCTATCAGAATTTCATTCTCAAAGAAAAACACGGCTGATGAAGCCGTAAGAGCTGCACAGATTTTAGCTGGGTGCATTTCAGCACTCAGGGCGAGAGAAGAAAAGGAGTAAGGTTATGACGATTGAGCAAATCAAAGAGATGGTCAACGGTTCTGCTTATGATTTCCTTAGAACAAACGAGCACCTCGGGCGCAAGATTATCTTTCTTACGCTTGGTGGCAGCTATTCCTATGGAACGAACGTCGAAAACATCCGATGTTGATGTAAGAGGGTGTGCGTTGAACAGTGAATCAGATTTGCTTGGTCTGACGAGCTTTGAGCAGGTCGTTAATACACAAACGGATACGACAATCTATGCTTTTAATAAGCTGGTGAGCCTGCTCCTAAATTGTAATCCAAATACGATTGAAATGCTTGGGTGTAAGCCAGAGCACTATTTCTATATCTCAGACATTGGCAGAGAAATGATTGCCAACAGAAAAATGTTTCTGTCCAAACGAGCAGTCCATTCTTTTGGAGGTTATGCGAATCAGCAGCTCCGGCGCTTGGAGAATGCTCTTGCGCGAGATAGGCTGTCACAGGCAAGAAGAGAGGAACATATTCTCAACTCTATGAAAGGCGCCGTTAAATCATTTGAGAGTCGATACACGATTTTTGAAAACGGCAGCATTGTTCTCTACACAGATGAGAGTCCGCGGGAGGATTTAGACCGTGAGATTTTTGCAGATATCCAGCTTAAAAAGTATCCGGTCAGAGAGTTCAATAGTGTAATCAACGACCTGACGAATGTTATCGGGACGTATGAGAAGCTCAACCACAGAAACCACAAGAAGGACGATGAGCATTTGAACAAACACGCGATGCATCTTATCCGTTTGTACCTTCTCTGCTTGGATATTCTGGAGAAAGAGGATATTGTCACATATCGTGGTGGTGACCTGCCTCTGCTGATGAGTATCCGTAAGGGTGATTATCAACTGGAAGATGGAACGTATAGACCAGAGTTTTTTGAAATGGTTTCTGACTTTGAAAAACGACTCAATTATGCAAAGCAAAACACGAGCCTCCCAGATAACCCGGATATGAAGAAAGTTGAGGAGTTCGTTATGAGTGTAAACAGGAGGGCGATTGATGCATAAGATTTCTATCCCTAAAGGTGCGCGAGCAGTCCTGCTGAATCTCCGATATGAAAACCATGAGGCATATGTGGTTGGCGGATGTGTCCGAGACAGTATGCTTGGGAAAGAACCAAAAGATTGGGATATCTGTACCTCTGCTACGCCGGACGAAGTTAAGGAACTAATGCATCGTCGTGGCATAAAGACAATTGATACTGGGCTGCAGCATGGAACAGTAACGGTTGACATGGGCACTGTTGGGAAGTATGAAGTCACAACGTTCCGAATTGATGGAAACTATACAGACGGGAGGCACCCTGATTATGTGGAGTTTACCGAGAGCATTTATAAGGACTTGTCTCGCAGGGATTTCACCATCAACGCTATGGCGTACAACAGTGCTGGATTGATTGACCCCTTCCACGGGAGAGATGATTTACAAGCAGGGATTATTCGCTGTGTTGGCAATCCTGATGAGCGTTTTGAAGAAGACGCGCTTCGCATTTTGCGAGCTCTGAGATTCGCAGCGACCTATGGCTTTTCTATCGAAGAACAGACAGCCGCTGCCATCCACAAGGATGCTTGGATGCTAAAACGTATTGCTGCAGAGCGAATCAATGGCGAGCTTTGCAAAATGCTGTTCGGCAACGGCATCTTAAATGTGTTGCTGAATTTCTCAGATGTTATTGCGACGATTATTCCAGAAATGGAGCCTTGCATTGGGTTTGAACAGAACAACAAGTATCATCAATACACTGTGTACGAGCATATTGCCCACGCTGTTGCGAACTATAAGGGTGCCGATGTGTCTGTTAAGGTAGCCTTACTACTCCACGACATCGGAAAGCCACAATGCTACACTGAAGATGAAAACGGTGGGCACTTCCACGGTCATGGGGTACCAAGCCGTGATATTGCAGAACAAGTTTTGGATAGGCTGCGGTTTGATAATAAAACAAAGCAGGAAGTTCTTGAACTCGTGCTTTATCATGACACTATGATTGAGCCAACGCCACGCACAGTCCGCAAATGGCTGCATAAACTCGGTGAACGTCGGTTCTCGCAGTTTTTGGATGTGCGGATGGCTGATATTCTTGCCCATGCAGAGGGCACACAGGAGTCCAGAATCGAAAGATGCATTGCACTCGGTTCCATCATGTCTGAGGTTTTAGAAGCGGAGCAGTGTTTCGCATTAAAAGACTTGCAAATCAACGGAAGAGATATTATGAACCTCGGCATTGAACAAGGGAAACGTGTTGGCGAAATCCTTAACAGCCTTTTAGATGAAGTGATTTCGGGTGCTTTAGAAAACGAACACAATGCTTTGATGCAGAGGGCGGTGGAGATTCTTGGCTGAACCCAAATACCCCAAAGGTGAAAGAGTCTGGGTTGGATATTATAATGCCGAGCATGAGCTCTGCTTTATTCTTACCAGCAAAGAGAGCCGTGGGTTTTATTTCCTATATGAGCTTGTTGACGGAGAGTTTAAGAAGCTTGGAAAAGCACGGACACCGAAAGAACTTGAGGATAAGTTCGAAGTTTCGAAGAGAATGAGGTGTGCGCAATGATGTCTGATTTTGAGTATGATTGCTGGCAGCGTAAACGTATTGCACAGCAAGCAAAGTACCGCAAGTGCGGAAGCAAGAGCAAGAAATGCTCAATGTCAACAGACCACATGACGCAAAAACAATGGAAAGAAAGGAATGGGAAAGTTGTGACCGTTAATTTGAACCAGCCAATTACATGGGATGACTTCAAGGCACTGACGGCTTCAATGCAAGAAGAGTATCTCAAACACATGATGGAAAACTATGGCGCTAACGCAACGAGTTTTGCCGCCATGTTTGGAGTGCAACCACTTACGATTCGTCGGTATATCCAAATGAACAAGCTGAATATCAAGTTCCCAGTTGGTCACTCTATGAGTACAGCGCAAAAGGATGCGTGGGATGAATTGCTGCATGGGAAAACATCTGATGAGGATGCCGAAGTAGAAGTAGAAGATGTGCCAGCTACCAAGTTGGACGAAGCAGCTTCCAAACAGAGTATGGATATGAAGCGCTTTTCATTGTGCTTTAACGGGAGAATTGATGTCAACATGATTGCGAATTCTTTGCTACATATTTTGGGCGACAATGCAGTTGGAGAGGTTGAAATTGTGTGTAACCTTGGTTGATTTGCCTTGATAATCTGTATCTTTGTGATAGAATTGAATTGAAGGAGTGGTCAAATGGATAACGGCTTTGACTTGAAGTTTATGTCAGACGAGGAGCTGCGAAACGCAATGGATGAGTTCATCGATAGCGTTAAGGACGATGTCGCAGCAGATGAAGAAAAGACAACGGTTTTGAATCCGATGAAGCTGCAGCAGATGCAGTTTGCTCATGCGGCACTAAAATACATCACAAAGGATTCTGACGTTGAAGTTTCCTACAAATTAAATACACCGTTCAAAACGATGGGAAGCATCAGTGTCGAGGGAGAGACGCTGGCTTTTGACAAACCGGAGTGGTTTGCGAGAGTAGCAGAGTTTGCAAACAACATGGAGGTCTATCCATTGGTTAAGAACCGAGTCCGTTTGACATTTACATTCCACGGTCTCACTAAACCGATTGAATAAGAGGAGGCTGGAATGGAGTACACAACTTGCAAAGACTCCGTCATGGAGTTGATTATCGACGGTTCTAAGGTCTTTGGACGCGACTATAAGATTTCAGAAGAAATGCTTTCTAAAATCGATGAGATTTGTGATGGCGTGGATGAGTTGGTATCTGAAATTGAATGCGAAAGTGTCCATGCAGATATTGAAGAAAAAACAAAGACACTCCGTATTGTCATTGTGTGTGATGAGCTTGAGCTTCACGGAGGAAGAACCAACGGGTTCTTCAAGTTAATTACGAAACTGAACTCTTTTAGCTTTTCAAAGCATGGTCGAGAGTTCATCAAAATTGAGTTGAACATTTCGAATGTATGGGAGCGTATGAGTGAATGAGAAAAGAAGAGGGCGGCTAAGAGACGCCTTGAAAATGTTGAGCAGTGCTGCATCCATTGTGGAAACAGTTTGCGACAGTGAGCAAGACTGTATGGATAACTATCCTGAAAACTTGCAAGGAACAGAGAAGTTTGAGCGTATGGAAGATGCGGTCGATAGTCTCAGTGATGCGCTCGAAAAGATTGATGATGCGAAAGGACATATCCAGTCTGCGTTAGGCTGATGTAGTGGTGGCTTTATGGAACTTGTGATTGCTGTGATTCTCGGAGTTATCTTGCTCATTAAATTTGGGTCAGATAAAAACGCAGTGAGGAATACTCGAAAGGCGTATGACAAGAAACAGCAGGTAATTTCGGAGTGGAAAAGTGTAGTGACAGACCGCAGCCTTGAGCAGCGACTGAAAAGCTTTATCCATAATCCAGACAATAAAGAACAAGTTTCTGAGGAAGTTGTTCCTGTATATGAGGGAATCTTCGCCGGTAAGCAACTTTGCGAGTTGTTTCCAAAAGAACGGTGGTGTAAACCAAAAGCAGGATGGACGCCAGAGTATCACGAGCAAGTCCAGCGAGAAGTATGTATGAAGAACTCAGAAAACGCGCTTAGAATTATGATGGCAAAACGCGGGAAGATTTTGGATTATGACGCAGACAGAAGCGCGTCTTACAGTCCCAGTGTAATATCAAGTGGTATCTCAGCAGACTCTCCATTGACGGCGTATGTTCTTATCTGGTGTGCGAAAGCCATAAAGGAGCATGGGGTGCCAAATGAGTTTATTGTTCCATCAATCGGTAAATATGGAGCAGGTAACATCCATTGGGAATTATAAAAAGTAGGGCTCACGCCCTACTTTTTCAATCCTCAAACAAATAATCTGGAAGGTCAATTTTTTCTTTCAGCAGCACCTTGCCGCAGGCTTTTACAGAACGTCCGCTGTCGGCTGAGACGAAGATGTTTGTATGGCGAAGCTCTGGGTTTGCAGAAACCAAAACCAGATTGTTATTATCATCAAGATAGTATTGCTTACAATACATTGCTCCATCGACACAGAAGATGCCAACATCTCCAACTGAAAGCTCTGCGTCTTTTTTTACATATACCATATCACCATCATGTATATATGGGTACATACTGTTACCTTGGATATAAACAGCGTAGTCTGCTTCCTCTGGTACGGAGCTATCAACAAGAATCATCTCGAAGTCAACCCCGTCGAGAGGTACAGAGCTACCGGCAGCAGATGGAGTAGTATAGCGTGGAATGAATCGCTCGCTGCTGACCTGCTGAAAATCTATGACCTTTGGAATGACACGAATTGTTTTAGCGGCATCGACCCTTTCCTTCTCAAGTACACAGATTGCGTCAACTGCTTTTTTGCCATAGTTGTCAAGAGCTTGATAGCTGGACAAAAGTTTTTTTTCGGCAGAAGTGAGAACCAAAGCGTAGTTTGGTGCGTTCTCCAAATGGAAGTCCAGTAGCGTATCTATCGATATATTGAGAGCCCGCCCGAGAGAAAGCAACGCATCCATTGCGGGTTTCTTAGCGTTGCGTTCCCAAGCACGAATTGTAACTGTGGAAACACCTACTGCGTCTCCAAGATTTTGCTGTGTGAGGTTCCGTTCTGCACGAAGGCTTTTTAGCCTCTGCCCGAAGTCCATGTTAAAGTCCTCCAAAAAAATAGCCCAAGTTTTGATGTTGACAGACCACTGTGTTTGTGGTAGCATAAAACCGCAACAACTGTTTCTATTGACAGATTAACACAAACAACTGTTTCTGTCAATAATTAAAAAGGTAGCTCGCCAATATAGACGAGCTACCACAAAACGCACACTGCCATGAACACCAACGTAATAACAGCGTGCAACGACCCGTTAACGACAGGTCGAAGTCATCGTTGACACCACTCAGCAATGACTCACTTGTAGTATAACACGGGATTTCTCGTAAATCAATGGAGGTTTTTACTACAGGATGAAGAAGATAGTCTCAGTCAAGGAACTTAAAGAGTATTGTGAAAACCATAAGCCTCAGCAGATTTCCTTTTACACAGAGAACCAGAGTTGGTATTGCGTCTCAGACCCATGCAAATTCAAGTTATCATTCCCAATTATGTTGATATGCGAGAACCCCAATATGATTTGCTTGAAATCTGGAGCAAATACCTTATGTTTTGACCGAGTACGTTGTGTCGAGATAGACACTGAAATGACCGTGATTGGAACTGTTTTCACAGTTTTTTGTGGAGGTAGAAACGACAAAGAACAAGAAACCACCTATACCCTGTTAGCCGGTTAAATATTTTTCGATGTTGTCTATATAATTGACTTGACTATGCCATATTGGGCGTGCTATACTCCAACCATCAACATAATTGTATTTAAGGGGTTTAGCGCATTGGGTTTTCAGAATCATAAAGAACGGGTTCCACAGATTGGTGAAGTGTATTTGATGAAGTTCGGTGGCAGTGGCAGCGAACAGAGTGGTTGGCGTCCGGGCGTCGTCTTCCAGAACAACATGGGGAATGCATACAGCCCCAACATCATCGCACTCCCACTTACCAGTTCGCTCAAAAAGACGAACCAACCTACACACGTTATCATTAAAGCAGCAGATAGTGGGCTTCGCAGAGACAGCATGGTTCTTTGCGAAAACCCAGAGCGTATGTCCAAAGAACGCCTCGGGCAGTACATCACTACGTTGTCAGAGGAGTACATGAAGCAAGTTGCCGAAGCAAACTTGCTGGCGACGGGTGCAATCGCCTATCTGGACATCGAAGCGCTGCTTGCTGTGTGGAAGAAAGCCGCAGCCCTAAACGCTGTTGTACCAGCATAATGCTACATACTAAGTAGGAGGCTCGCTATGTACAATGCGGAGTTAAAGTCAAGATTCGTTAAGGACTATACCAAGAGTATCAACACGGCTAACGTTGCCACAACAGTTTTCGAAGCGTTTGAACCGTATGAAACTTCGTGGAATGCAGACCTCTGTACAAGAGACAGAGAAGAACTGCAGCCAGCTATCGATGAGATACTTGCACTGCGCTCCAGAAGCCAGTGGATGTCTCTCACGATATTAAAAGAGTATGTAAAATGGTGTATTGCCATGAAGGTTCCAGATGCTTGCGATGGGATGCTTAATATTGAGGCGGCGGGGTTAGCAAAAGTTAGGCGGCAGATGGTCTCAAGTCCACTCCATCTTCAACGTGTTCTTGATGAGGTCTTTGACAAAGAGAGCGAAGAGACAATCGATGTCACCTACCGTTGTTATTATTGGATGGCTTTTGGTGGCATCAAAGAAGATGATACACTTCTCGTAAGAGCGTCTGATATTGACTTCGCCAACATGGAAATTGTCTATCAAGATACGCACGTCCCGCTTTATCGTGAAGCACTGCCAGCGTTCCATAAAGCAGTAGAACTCAATAGCTTCTGCTACAAGAATCCCAATTACTCTCGAACGATTACACGAGATAGAGTTTCTGGCGATACTTTGATGCGTGGTATTCGCGCAGTAAAAAAGACCGTGACACTTCGTTCAATTCTATCTAAGAAATCAGCAAAAGCCATTGAAGATGGACTCACCCAGCAACAACTTAGTTTCTACAGAGTATGGATGTCAGGGTTATTCTACAGAATGTACGATAGAGAACGAGCCGGTATTCCGGTCGATTTCTCAGAAGCAGCAACAGACTTTGTCGCTGACAGAACTTATGTGCTCAACGGAAGAATCAAGTTGGAGCACAAGCAGAACCGCATAGAAAAAAATTATATGGAAGATTACCAGCGTTGGAAGCTGGCGTTTTCAATCTAACGAAGCGAATGAAGAGATTCCCACAGAAGTGGGTTTCTCTTTTACATATATCAACATAATTAAATAACATACATCGCCGAACGGCTTAGGTATAAATCTGGAAAGAAAGGAGAAAGTGTATGGCTTTCAAGAAGACAAAGCAAGAGGCATTGGACTTGCTGCAGGAAAAGGAAAAGCGTCTGGCTGAATTGACAGAAGAGTCCGCATATGCGGTTCAGATGGTTCAGAACACCATTGATAATCTGCAAGCGGTCAACAGTGACATCCAGACCACGATGGATGAAATCGATACATATATGCAGCGGTTGAATGATACTCGCAGCAGCCTCAGCACCACTCACGACAAGAATGAAAAAATCATGCAGAACTTCGCCAAGTTGTTGTGCGTTGATTAAGGAGGAGATTCATTGAGCGAATTAAAGGAAAGATTCCTCGCGGTCTACAAGGAAACAGTTACGCGAGAGGGTTCGGACTCTTTGCTGGACTGGCTCGAACATTCTGATTTCTTCGTGGCACCGGCTTCGACAAGGTATCATGGATGCTATGAGGGTGGGCTTTTGCAACACTCTCTTAATGTTTATGATTGTTTGAAAATCGGAATCGAGGCAGCCGGACTACAAGGCACCTATAGCGAGGAAACAATCGCAATTGTTTCTTTGATGCACGACCTTTGTAAAGTCAACTACTACAAAAAGGGCTTTCGGAATGTCAAGGATGAAGAGACTGGGCAGTGGTATAAAAAAGAGGTTTATGAGGTTGATGAAAAATTTCCCTGTGGAGAACACGCAGACAAGTCTATTATCATCCTTCAGAATTTCATTCGCCTTGAGCCAGAAGAAATCTTGGCAATTCGTGCCCACATGGGCGGTTGGGACACCGCAGTAAAAGGTGGTAACGCTTTCATTGGTAAGATTTTTGAGCGTAGCAAACTGGCGCTCCTATTGCATCTTGCCGACATGGGAGCGACATATTTAATGGAGGGGTGAAATGGCAGAACAGATGAACATTTATCAGAAACTTGCCAGAATCAGAAAGCAAGTGGAGGTCATCCAGAAGAACAAGAGTGGCTACGGTTACAAGTATGTTTCCGAGGATGAGATTCTCGCAAAAATCTCGGTATTTATGGACAAGTATGGTCTGTCTCTGATTCCGAACATCAAGCAGGGCAGCACAATTGTGTCCCCATATACATACAAAAAGACCAAGACTACCGGCAAGGGTGATATCTATGAAGAAAACAACAACGAGGTCTTGGTTAGCGCGGATATGATGTGGTCTTGGGTTGATAACGACAACCCGGAAGAGCGTATCGATGTTGAGTGGGCGCTTGTTGGGCAACAGGGAGATGCTTCTCAGGCATTTGGCTCTGGTTTGACATATTCGAATCGTTATTTCCTGCTCAAGTTCTTCAATATTGCTACACCTGATGCAGACCCTGATGCATTCCGTAGCAAGCAGAGAGCGGCGGAAACAGCAGAGGACAAAATGATTGCCGAGCAAATCATTCAGAGTTTTGATGAGACACTGAAAGAGTATCTCAGTGTGCATAAGGATAAAACAGACGATGTTAAAAAGTTTGTATCCAAGTACGCAAAGGGCGGCAACTACTTTGCAATTACAGAGTCCGTGTTGGCAGGAAAACTTCTGTCGGATTTCAAGGAAACGTTTAAGATTGAGGAGTGATACACTATGGGTTTTCGTACAGGTGCCTATGCAAAAATTTGGGAAGTAACTCCCATGAGCGACACGAGCACAAAGGTTCGGTTGTCGGTCAGCAGAAAGAACAAGCAGACCAATGAGTACGAGCAAGACTTTTCCGGTTTTGTTCTTGCCATTGGGACTGCGGCGGCAAAGAAAGCTGCTTGTCTGAAAGAGGGCGAGCGCATTAAGCTTGGAGACGTTGATGTCACGACAAAGTACGACAAGGAGAAAAAGGTGACGTACACCAACTTCAAGATGTTCTCCTTCGAAGTTGAGGGCGACGAGAGTAGCTCTCAAACCACAGACCCTCAGCCTACGGTTGATGATGGCGAAATTGATGACAGCCGGTTGCCATTCTAAGGTAATCGCCTATGGGAGAAGTAAACTACGCACCACTCATTGATGACATGGTGTGGAGCTACTCACGAATAAAGGCTTTTGAGGATTGCCCGTATAGGTGGTACTTGAAGTACATAAAGAAGTTTCATGGTAAGGATATGTTCTTTTCAAGCTATGGTACTTTTATGCACAAGCTTATTGAGTTGTATCACAAAGGTGAAAAAACGCCAAGGCAGATTGTCGATATGTACTTGCAAGACTTCAAAACTGAAGTTGTGGGACGTGCTCCAAACAGGAAGGTGTTCAGTAGTTACTTTACTGGCGGCTTGCAATATCTTAAAGCACTTCAGCCATTCCCGTATGGCATGGTTGGTGTCGAAAAGAAAGTTGACTTCGTAGTAAACGGTATCCCGTTTGTTGGTTACATAGACTTCCTTGGGGAAAAAGATGGTGACCTATATGTCGTAGACAACAAGTCGAGGATTTTGAAACCACGAAGCAGCAGAGCAAAACCAACTAAGGCTGACGAAGAGCTGGATGCTTATTTAAGACAGCTTTATATCTACTCTGCGGCAGTTGAAGAAGAATATGGTAAGACGCCAAAGAGTCTTTGCTTCAACTGCTTTAGAGATAAGCTGTTTATCATAGAGCCATTTAAGGAACAGGCATACGCCGAATCTAAAGAATGGCTTGCAAAGAGCATCGGAAAGATTCGTGAGGAATCAGATTTCAAACCATCAGTAGAGTTTTTCAAATGCACACACCTGTGTGAAATGCAGGATATGTGTGAGTATTACGAGTTGATGAGAAAGAGGTGATGAATTATTAGGGCAAGTGAAGACATGGCAAGGGTTGAGAGCGAAGCTGGCATTATCGCTACGCTGATTCATCACCCAGAGTTCTCATATTACTCAGAGCAACTGTTGCCAAACCATTTCACTAACGAGGAGAACCGCTATATCTATCAGGCAATTTGTTCTCTTGCACGAGACGGGATTACGACGATTGACCCGTATAACATTATCCAAGCGCTGTCTGCGAAAGAAGCGACAAGGCGTTTTGCAGATGAGCTCAGCATCGACCAGCTCTATACATTGATGGACAACAGTGACAGCATTGCTCGAAATACTGTTGAAGAGTACAAGCTGCTTGTCAACAATGTTATGGATGCGGCTTTTAGGCGGGATACTTTTCAGCAACTCAAAGAGTGCCAGAAGCTTTGCACTCAGCCGTCCGAAGAAAACATCGAACAGAAAATCTACAAGATGCTGGATGATGTGATGATGGAGTTCTCAGCAACAAACGAAGTCCCACCATACAAAGATGTCGTAGATAAATGCTGGGAAGAAATCAAAGGCAGGCAAGGCGCTGGATACGCAGGTATTCCCTTTAAGTTTCCTGCATTGAACGATTATGCGACCATTGAGCGTGGAGAACTGTTCATCTTTGGCGCAGAGCAAAAGCAGGGCAAGAGTATGATGCTTTTGAATTGTGCAGTTGACTTGCTGAAGCAGGATTACGCAGTCCTCTATCTGGACAGTGAGCTAAATACGCGACTGTTTACATCAAGAATCTTGGCACACCTATCTGGTATTGAGTACAAGCGATTGACATCTGGCAATTATAGCGACGAAGAGGAAAAGCGTATTCTGGATGCAAAGGAATGGTTAAAAACGCGCAAGTTCACCCATATCTATATCCCAATGTTTGACCAACAGAGTATTTTTACGGCTGTGAATAAGGTGAAACATACGCAAGGGCTTGATGTTCTTATTGTTGATTACTTCAAGGGTAAAGGCGAGGGCGATGCGTTTGACAGCTATCAAGAGCTTGGCAGATTTGTAGATATGGTGAAGAATCAGATTTGCGGTGAGATGAATATTGCTGGTATTGGCGCCGCTCAAGCAACCATTACCGGTAAGCTTGCCGATAGTGCAAAGATTGCTCGTAACGCATCAACCATTGCAATGATTTCCGATAAAACCCCAGAGGAAATCGAAGCTGATGGTGCCGAGTGCGGCAACAAAAAACTCCGTGTAACTGTAAATCGTAATGGTATGCAGATGACGCAGGACGAATACATAGATTTGCTGTTCGATGGAAATCACATCCTCTATGAACAGGCAAAACAGCATATTCCACAGACACCTTTTTAACCCGTCAACATAATTAAATAAAATACGGAAGGAGGAGTGGGGGTGGAGTTATCTGAGCTGATTGAATCAGTCGATATCCTTGAATACATCTCGCAATATACAGAGTTCACAGAAAAGAACGGAGAATATTGGGCATTGTCGCCATTCAAAGATGAGAAAACCCCCTCCTTCTCCGTTCGTAAGGAAACAAACTCATTCTACGACTTTTCATCGGGTATCGGCGGTAACGTACTGACATTCATTCGGTATTACGACAAGTGTGGTTATGCTGAAGCTATCGAAAAACTGAAAAATTACAGCGGAGTCGATGGTAATGTGGTCAGCAGGAAGAAATTGGCGACAGTTGAGGTCGCCAAGAGGTTTATGCCGCCGAAAAAAGTGCAGAAGCAGTCAAAATCAACTGTGCTTCCAGACGATTATATGGAACGGTATGAAAAAAGACCGGACAAATTAGCTGTTTGGGAGCGCGAGGGCATATCCAAAGGTTCACTCGACAAGTTTGGCGTGTACTACGACAGCTTTTCGGATAGATTGGTCTATCCAATACGGAATCCAGATGGAAAAATCGTAAATGTAGGTGGTAGAACGCTTGACCCGGCATGGAAAGAAAAAGGTTTGCGTAAATACACCTACTTTATGGCGTGGGGTGAGCTGAAAACTATTTATGGTCTTGCAGAAAACATGGAAGGCATCAGGGAAAAAGGAGAAATCATTCTTTTCGAAGGATGTAAGTCAGTTTTACTCGCAGATACATATGGGGTACACAACACTGGTGCGATTTTGACATCGCATCTTAATCCGAATCAGATGAAACTGCTGGTCTCCCTTGGGTGCAGGGTGGTTTTTGCCCTTGACAAGGATGTTTGCATCAGGGATGACCACAATATCAAGCGGTTAAAGCAGTTTGTCAACGTTGAATACATTTGGGACAAGGAAGATTTGCTTGGCGATAAGGACAGTCCTGTCGATAGAGGTCAAGACACTTGGAAAAAACTCTACGACGGGAGGCTGTCATGGCGATGAGCAATCAATACACCCTATACCACTTGCATAGTGACCTTTCAAACGGTGTTACCAACATTGACTCCGTTACAAAGTACGGTGAATACATAGAGCGTGCCAAAGAGTGCGGCATGAAAGCAATGGCGTTTACGGAGCATGGCTCTGTTTTTGAGTGGTGGCACAAGAAAAGTGCTATCGAAGCTGCTGGAATGAAGTATATCCACGGCATCGAGGCATATCTTACGCTTAACCTTGACGAAAAAATCAGAGACAACTACCACTGTGTCTTGCTTGCGAAGAACTACGATGGGTTCTTAGAACTCAACAGCCTTGTGTCTAAGAGTTTCTGCAGAACTGACAACCACTTTTACTACGTCCCACGAATCACGTTCAACGAATTGTTTGCGACATCTGACAACATTATCATCACTACAGCTTGTGTCGGTGGCGTTCTCGGAAAAGGTGACGAACAGGTTCAGCAGTATTATCTGGATTTTCTTGAACGAAATAAGCACCGCTGTTTTTTAGAAGTCGGTCACCACATGGATGAGAAGCAGGTCACCTACAACGAAAAACTGTTATTGCTTAGCAAGAGTACCGGTGTCCCTTTGATTGCAGGAACTGATACGCACGTCCTCAATGCAGAGCATGAAAAAGGAAGAAGTATCTTACAGGCATCTAAAAACATTACGTTTGATGGTGAAGAACGTTGGGACTTAAAGTTTAAGACTTACGACGAGTTAGTTGCTGCATATAGAGAGCAAGGGTCGCTTCCAGAAACAGAATATATGCAAGCCATTGAAAACACCAATGTGATGGCAGATATGGTAGAACCGTTTGAATTAGATAGAGGTACAAAGTACCCACATATCTACTCTGAACCCGAGAAGACGTTCCGTGACAAGATTCAGACAGCAGTTGAGAACCACCCATATGCACTCAAGCATCACACAAAGGAAGAGTTGCAGAAAACTATCGATGAAGAGTTCGATGTTTACAAGGCAACAAAGTCAATTGACTTTATGCTGCTCCAAACTTACTTGCGTGAGTGGGAAAAGCAAAACGGTATCCAGTGCGGCTATGGTCGTGGCTCAGTTTCAGGTAGCATGATTGCGTATCTCTTGGGGATTACGCAGATGGATAGTATGAGGTATGGTTTGAATTTCTTCCGCTTTATGAATCCGTCCCGTGTTACAAACGCTGATATTGACACGGACTATTCTGGCAAGGACAGAGAAACAATTAAGCGGTTCCTGCTTAAAGATAAGATGAATCTGCCGAGTATTCGTTCAGCAGAAATTATTACCTTTAATACCATTGCACTCAAAGGCGCAATCCGCGATGTTTGCCGCGCTCTCTATAAAGACCGCGCAGACATGAATTATCTTCAAGTGGCAAACCACATCTGCAAAGAAGCGGAGCTCCATGAAGATGCTATCCGAAAGAAGTATCCAGATGTCTTCAAGTATGTAGATATCGTTAATGGAACAATCGTCTCCATCGGTACACACCCGAGTGGAGTCCTTATCAGTGACCTACCTATTGACCAAACGGTTGGTCTGTGCAGTATCTCCACATCCGAGTATCCGGTATCCATGATTAACATGAAAGAGCTGGACGACTTGATGTATGTCAAGCTTGACATCCTTGGCTTGGATAATATCGGTGTCATCAACGATACCTGTAAAATGCTTGGGATTGAGCGCTTGACGCCAGACAACACTGATATGGAGGATATGAATGTGTGGAGAAGTATCCGAGACGATACGACGCTTATCTTCCAATGGGAGTCTGACAGCGCACAGCATTATCTAAAGCAGTTCATGTCTGATGCCACGCTCGATATTGCTCGGTCGAAGATTCCGAATTTCTCAATGCTAAAGTGGATGTCGTTTGGTAACGGCTTGCTCCGACCTGCGTGTGCCAGCTTCCGTGATAGTGTAGCCAAAGGCGAGTTTTACGATAACGGCTTTGACGCACTGAATGAGTTCCTTGCTCCAGAGGCAGGACGAATCGCAATGCAGGAAACCATTATGCAGTTCTTGGTTAAGTTCTGCGGCTACTCAAGCGCGGAATCAGACAACGTCCGCCGAGCGATTGCCAAGAAAAAAGGAACAGAAAAGCTCTTGCCGGAGATTGAAGAACGCTTTGTGGCTTATTGCTCAAAGGCGTACAAGATGAGTGCAGAGCGTTGCGAAGAGGTTATTAAGCCGTTCCTGCAAATCATTCTGGATGCATCAGCGTATGGCTTCTCGTGGAACCACTCAGACGCTTATTCGTCCATCGGTTATATCTGCGGATATTTGCGCTACTATTACCCATTGGAGTTCTTAACAGCAGCATTGAATATCTTCGGGGACAATATGGACAAGACTGCTGACATTACAAGCTATGCCCATAAGGTCGGTATTCGGGTTACGTTGCCTAAATGGGGGTTGTCCAGAGGTGAATACTTCTTCGATAGAGAGCGGAAAATCATCGCAAAGGGTCTCACGTCAATCAAGTATATGAGTGCTGGTCTTGCCGATGAACTGTACAACCTTGCAGCAAAAAACAAGTATTCCTGTTTTATGGATTTGTTGAAAGACCTCGATGAAAAAACGAGTATTAACTCAAGGCAGCTTGATATTCTGATTAAGCTGGATTTCTTCTCTGATTTCGGCAATCAGCGTGAGCTGCTTCGGATGGTTGACCTGTTCTTCAATATCTTCAAGAGAGGGCAAGCGAAGCAAATCAAAAAGACCGAGGTTGATGGAACACCTCTCGAAGAAATTGTGAAGCGATACGCGGTCGGTGTTACAAAGTCTGGTGGCGAAGCTAAGAGCTACACACTTCTTGATGTGATGTCAATTTTGCGTGGCGCAGAAGATGCGGTAAAAGCAGTTGGCATGGACGACCTAAGCGATATTATCAAAGTCCGTAACTTCTATGATGTGATGGGCTATATCGGATATGTGTCTGGCAATGAAGCGGACAGACGCAAGCTATACATAACAGATATGAAGCCACTGGTTCGGAGAAGAGATGGTGAGCAATTTGCTTACAGCGTCTTCACAAAATCAATCGGTAGCGGCAAGGAAAGTAGGTTCACGTTATTCAATCGTGAGTTTAAGAAAGAACCGGTTAAAGTCGGTGACATTATTTACTGTAAAGGCTACCAGCGCGATGGTGAGTATTTCAAGCTGACAGCGTATGACAAGGTTCTGTAATTGGAGGTGAAAACATGGAAGTGTTAACCGGAGACACATTGGCAGAAGCACTATTGTTCTGCTCTCAACAAGAGAATGTTTCAGTGTGTGTCGTACTTGATAATATGCGTAATACCAAAGAGCTGGTCGAGATTCTTTGGAGGGAAATAGAGTTGGGGAATCTTCCGGGATGGGTAATGCAAAGAGGATTTGATGTAGCGTCCTTCTCTAATACATACTCCATTCTAAACACGAAGAAATCATCCGCTATGTATTTCATTACCGCATATGACACGCAAAATTTCAAGGGGCGCACATTTAACCGCATCCTATACCTAAGTGACCTGAACACGGTCATCCTGTCTGAGATTGAACGCTATGAACAGCCATTGCGGTTTACCGATGGAACATATGGCGGTGAGGAACTGGACGACTTCCTCAGCGGTTTCAAAATCAAACCTGCTGCTTCAGCGGTAAGGGCGATATAAAACACAGATTTTATAAGTGCATAGGAGGTGCGAAACTTGTCAGACAAACGTGTCTGCAATTATTGCGGCAAGGAGCTTGACCTCTTTGACCTGCAGGAAGATTTCTCTATACATAGACAACATATCGGATACGGCAGTATCCATGACGGAGACAATGTTGATTTGCAGCTTTGCTGTGACTGCTTCGACAAGCTCGTAAGCGAGTGTAATGTGTCTCCAATTGAGGAGGTCGATGACGAGTGACGAGAGCAGAGTTCAACAATGCTTTGGAGGAGGCTCTTCAGAAAGCAGCGCGAGTACGAGCCTATACGGGTGGAGGATGCGAAATTGCGTTGATTGTAACGAGAGACGTTTATAGATTCCTCTCTGAACACGCAGGTGTCACGTTTGATGTTCGCAATACTGACCACGGTATTTATCGTGGGTACAGAATTGGCATTGTCAATGAGCAGGGGTACAGCGATATTCTCAAACCGGCTATGCTCGGAATGGAGTATTACAACGGCATGGAGGTAAATGACATTATCGTTGTCGGCGATGAGAACAGACTGTTCCAGCTTGAGAGCAGAGAGCCGATTTGCTTCCGGGACATGGGGTTAACCGTCAGTTTTGGGAATGGTACAAGGGCAACAGCCAATGTAACCGTAACAAATACCGCTGTTGATGCCCTCAATGAGACAAATGCGGCGGAGACGGCAACTGCTGCAGCAGTTAATGCTGCGCGTCCAGTAGAAATGAACTATAGAGATGGGCAGTTGTTTGTCGATGGGATTCCGATTGACCTCCCGCTTGTAGACCTTGCAATGGAAGACCTCGTAGGAGTAACGACACCGGTAACGACACCGCAGCTTGATTGGAATGCCACTGGTCGTGCGACAGTTGGTTGGTTCGGTGCTGTTCCGGTCACTGCTACTGAACCCACACGACCGGTGCGAGCACAGAGAGCGGCACGCCCGAGAGCACCACGGGCAGAAGAACCGCTGAATCCCGGCGATACAAAAATGTTGGATGAGTTCCTTGGCAGTTTTGCCATTAAAGAAACTCTCCAGCACGCATAAGAAAAGTAAGAGGCTAAACATACTATGTGGAAGAGCCCAGAGTAAAACACTCTGGAGCTCTTTTTTTCGTAGGCAGTAGAGAGGTAGAACAATGCGAAAAATTTTCACTATCTTCTTGATGGTATCTATGATGTGCGTTTCAATCTGCGGATGCAGTAGCGCATCTGCCAGACAAGAAACGCTGTTGACCATTGAGGAGAAAACGGAAGTCGATGCGTTGGAAACCGCTATTACAGCGACAGACGCAAACCAGACAATTGAGGAACCCGAGGGGGTAGTACACCACACGGAGGGAGTAGACGGCTTCTCTGATGATATTGATTATCTCAGCATAATGAAGCAAAGTTGCTTAAACGGTGATTATGAAGCGGGCGTGGTTGCAGAGAAAGCCAGAAACAAGAAAATCGATGTGCTCGGCTTAAACGTGACAAAGGTTTTCTTTGAAGACTTGCTTGAGCTATCAAAGATTATCACGGCAGAATGTGGCGACGAGCGTTTGCCCTTTGAGTGGAAGCTGGCTGTTGGCGAGGTGGTTATCAACAGAGCTGACTCGCCAGAGTTCCCAGACACAATCAAAGAGGTCATTCACGCAGAGGGACAATATGCTAACGCGAATACAGACTATTTCAAAAACCTGACGCCGTTTGAACCCTGCGTTGAAGCAGCAGCCCGCCTTTTAAGTGGCGAACGTGTTTTGAATGAACCGTCAGTCGTATTCCAGTCTGGTGGGGTACAAGGTAGCGGCGTTTATCTTGAACTGTACAGCAGCTATTACGGCTATACCTATTTGTGTTATAGCAGTTACCCAGAACTTTACGGAGGTTAAGTAACGAATGGGAAAAGTAATTGTTCAAGATTATACATACAAAAAGCCAATCACGATGATTGGTGTAGAGGCTGGTATCTGCTGGGGAGCAAATACCAGTAATGATGAGAAAAATTATCTCAGAGGCATTGACTGTCTTGAGAGCGGACATGGGAGAACATTTGAGTTCCCTGATGTGTATTTGACTCTTGAAGGGTATTCGGCACGGGTCATCCGTGAGTGGTACACCCATATCGGCGGTCTGCCCACACGCCTTCAGGCGAGTACGCGATATATCGACTATGAACATGGTTTTGGATATGTTACGCCGCCAAGCATCGAAGGTAATCCAGAAGCGAAGGAAGTCTATGAAGATTTGATGGAACATATCAAATCATACTTAGAGAGCCTCGACACTATTGGTGTTCCTCGTGAGGACTCAGCATTAGGGCTTCCGCTTGGCATGGAGACGAAAATTGTGTGTAAGCACAATATGCGTAACCTGATGGATATGTCGCATCAGAGAATGTGCAATCGAGCCTACCATGAATACAGGGGGCTATTCAACGATGTATGCGATGCTTTGGGGAACTATTCGGAGGAATGGAAATACATCGTAGACCACTACTTCATGCCCAAATGCAAGCTCATGGGTTTTTGCTCAGAGAAAAAGACCTGCGGTATGATGCCGCGCAAACAATGAATGGGGCGCTTTCAGTTGCCGTTGTGATTCTTGCGGCTGTATTGCTATTCGGCAATGACGACAACCGACCAAGACCTGCTTGAATTTGGAGGTCTTATGAAAAGCAAGATACTGAACCCAAAACGTATGAAACAACTCATCGACTTCAAAGGGCTTGAACTTGATAACGGGATATACCCTACGGATATCGATGGGCTAATTGAGTATCACGACTCAGAATACATACTCCTCGAAGTAAAACACAAGGATGCAAGAGTACCATACGGGCAACGACTTGCTATCCAAAGAATGGTCGATGATTTTACAAAGGCTGGTAAGAAGGCAGTTGCAATTGTTTGTGAACACAAAGTGGATGATACAGACAAGCCTGTGGTTGCGGCATTTTGCAAGGTCAGAGAGCTGTACTACGGCGGCGAACACAAGTGGCGACCGCCAGATTCGCCAATGAATGTTCGACAAGCCATAGATAAATTCCGAAAGTATGCGAAGCAACACAAAGGAGGTTGACAGGTGAAAGTCATTACGATTTCTGGTAAAGCGCAAAACGGTAAAGACACCACTGCTGGATTGCTTAAAGCGGCTTTAGAAGCAGACGGATATAAAGTCTTGATTACCCATTACGCAGACCTGCTCAAATATATTTGCAAGCAGTTCTTTGGATGGGACGGACAGAAAGATGATGCTGGTCGGCATATTCTTCAATATGTCGGAACAGACATCATTCGGCAGAAACGCCCTGACTATTGGGTAGGGTTTGTTACATCAATTTTGGAGCTATTCCCAAATGAGTGGGACTATGTGCTGATTCCTGATTGCCGATTCCCAAATGAGATTGATTATCTCAAAGAAGCTGGATTGGACACAGTTAATTTGCGTGTTGTCAGAAAAAGCTTTAAGAGTCCTCTCACCCCAGAGCAGCAAGCACACCCTTCTGAGACAGCGCTCGACGATGTTGAGCCAGATTATTACATAACGAATAACGGGTCAATGACTGACCTGAAAAGAAATGTCATCGATTGGTTGGTCGAATACCTTGGTTCCCACCAAATGACGATTGATGAACTGTAAGGAGGCTAAATGAAGCATCTGACAATCTTGGTTGACATGGATGACACGATTGAGTCACTGGCGAGTGCTTGGGTTGATTACTTAAATGCACGACACGGGACGACTACAAAGCTGACAGACATCACCGGTTGGGATATTTCTAAAGCATTCCCGACACTCACGAATGAACAGGTGTACGCACCACTGTTCGAGGATGATTTCTGGGATTGTGTTAAACCAATTGATGGTGCATCAGAAACTTTGCAAAAGCTTATTGCAGATGGGCATAAGGTCTTGATTGTAACCACATCGAACTACCATACGCTCGCATCAAAAATGGAACGGGTGTTATTCAAATACTTCCCGTTCCTAACGTGGAACGATGTCATTATCACTTCCCACAAGCAGCTTGTGAATGGTGATGTTCTCATCGATGATGGTACGCACAATCTTGAGGGTGGGAACTATTTCAAAATCCTTATGACTGCGCAGCACAATAAAAAATATGATGCAGAGGCCAATGGGATGCTCCGTGTAGAAACATGGGCTGAGGTTTATTCAGCAATTACGCTTCTTGCAGAGGAAGACGACCTTAAAGGTTGGAAGGAGGTGCCAATGGCAATTACTTTGTACTCAACAGGATGTCCAAAGTGCAAGGTTCTGAAAAAGAAGCTGGAAGAAAAGGGTATCAAGTACACAGAGAACAATTCTGTGGATGAGATGCTGTCACTTGGAATCAGTCAGGTGCCCGTTCTTAGTGTGAACAATAAATTACTTGACTTCTCGACAGCAAATGACTGGGTGAACCAACAATAAGCGAAGGGAGATTAAGCAATGAACATTCCACTCAAAATGAACAGGGACTTTGAAAAGGCTATGACCACACTCAATGAGCGCTATGGTGAAGATTTCGAGTACCTGAACGGTTTCCACGAAACGCAACTGAACTTTTCGGATTTCATCGATGGATTTATTGACAAGAATGTCGCCGACGTAACCATCGATGCCAATGCGAACGCATCCAACAAGGATATTCGCAGTCTTTTGAATGAAAAGGGTAAATCTCACGATAAGCTGTTCGCTTTCAACAAGATTTTCTATGAGATGAAGAAGCGTTACAACCTGAAAACAGCCCGTGAATGGCTTGAAACAGAGTATAACGGCGGGTTTTATCTGCATGATGCGTCTACTTCTACATATTTGCCGTACTGCTATGCCTATGACCTGACCAGACTGGCAACCGAGGGTCTTTTCTTCCTCAAAAACTACAATAATCAGGCTCCAAAGCACCTCACAACGTTCATGGATGACGTAATTGAGTATATCAGCTACATGAGCAATCGTAGTTCCGGTGCTGTAGGCATCCCCAACGTCCTTATCTGGACGTATTACTTCTGGAGAAAGGACTGTGAGAGTGGTCACTTCATTAAGAACCCCGAATACTACATCAAGCAGTGTTTCCAGAAGTTTATCTACCGCCTGAACCAGCCGTTTATGCGCATCGACCAGACTGCTTTTGTTAATGTGTCAATTTTTGACCGGAATTACATTGAGGCGTTGTTCGGCGGCGTGCAATATCCTGACGGAACATATGTGATTGACTGTGTTGAAGAGCTGATTGAGCATCAAAAGCTCTTTATGGAGGTCGTTTCGCAAATCAGAAGCGAGAATATGTTTACGTTCCCAGTGCTGACATACAGTTTGCTTTACCGTGACGGCAAATTCGTCGATGAAGAGTTCGCCAGATGGTGTTCCGACCACAATGTGACATGGAATGACAGCAACTTTTTCATCAGCGGCGATGTAAACACGCTGAGTAACTGCTGCCGACTGCTGTCTGATACTTCAAAACTCAACGCATTCATCAATTCGATTGGCGGCACAGCGCTCTCCATCGGTTCTGTGAAGGTCAACACAATCAACCTCATGCGGATTGCGTTGGAAACTGAGTGTGACGAGAAAAAATATCTTGCTCTACTCAAAAAGCGTGCGCTGCTGTGCTGTAAAACGCTCGATACTGTTCGCCATATCATCAAGAGGAACGTTGAGAAGGGACTGCTCCCCAACTATCAGGATGGCGCGGTCGAGATGGACAAGCAATACTGCACAATGGGTATCCTTGGTCTGTATGAAGTCATCGAGGCATTTGGTTACACCAAGACGGATGAGTTTGGTTACATCAGTTACACCGATGAAGGCATCGCTTTTGCAAGCAAAATCTTTGAGGTACTGAATGAGGTCAAGGACAACTTCACCGATGCTTACTCTTTCAACATCGAGAGTGTTCCTGCAGAGCGTGCGGCAGTTATCCTGTGCCAGAAAGACAACGTTCTGTACGACCACAATGACAAGTTCATCTACTCGAACCAGTGGATTCCGCTGTCTGCGAAATGCACCATTCAGGAGAAGCTCCGCCTCAGCTCAATCCTTGATGAAAAGTGTTCTGGCGGCAGCATCGCGCACATCAATTTGGAATCCAACTTCCCGAATACGGAAACAGCGTGGAAGATGCTGAACAAGATTGCTCAGGCTGGCGTGATTTACTTTGCGTTCAACACCCGTATCAACGAGTGCAAGAACCATCACGGCTTTGTTGGCACTGACCATTGCCCAGTATGCGGTGAGCCTATCTTTGATACATACCAGCGCATTGTTGGGTATCTCGTCCCATCAAGGGCTTACTCCAAAGACCGTTTCCGTGAGTTTAACACAAGACAGTGGTACAGCTATGCGGAGGCTATGAGCGAATGAGAGTAAAAACAATTGTGGATGAAGACTTCACTAATTATAAAAAGCCAGCGATGTTCATTGGAACGATTTCTTGTGGCGGTAAATGCTGTATTGAAGCAGGTATCCCGTTGTCGGTCTGTCAAAATGATGGGTGGCGTGCAAGCGCCCCCATCAGTATTGACGACGAACAACTGTGCCTCCGGTATCTGAACAATCCGTTTACGGAATCAATCGTGTTTGGTGGGCTTGAACCGCTTGAACAATTTGATGAGCTGTGTTCGTTTCTTGAGGTTCTTCGCGGTCAATTCCAGTGCAAAGACGACGTTGTCATTTATACTGGTTACTACTTTGAAGAAGTCCCTGAATGGATTCAACAGCTTGCCACTTATGGAAATGTGATTGTAAAGTTCGGACGATACATCCCAAACCAAAAGCACATATTTGATGAAGTGCTTGGCGTCGAACTCGCTTCTGATAATCAATACGCAGAGCGGTTCGACAGTTAAACATATTGGAGAAGACATCAATGAAAATCAACATCAATCCAGACAAAGAGTTCGTTAACGATATGCGCAAAGCATTGAAAGACAATAATGGCTTCTGCCCATGCTCCCTCGAAAAGAACGAGGATACAAAGTGTATGTGTAAGGAGTTCAGAGAGATGGCAAGTGGAACCTGCCACTGCGGTCTCTACACAAAAACGGAATAAAGAGAGGATTAACTATGATGACAACCATGAACAAACTGACAACCACCTACGAGACCATAAGAGAGTTCGATGAGAAAGGCAACGTGACCCACGAGATTCATACGGAGACGAGAGAAGAGCCTGATTGTGCCGGTTACACAGTCACTACTTCCACCACGAGCGACGAGGATATCGCTGAAATGCTCGACGGTCTGATTGAGCTTCAGGAGCCAACGCCCTCACTTCTGGACATTATTGCCGGTGCTGCCGGTATTGCGTCCATCATCGCTTCCGCCTGCCTGATTGCAAAGACAATCAAGCGCAAATAAGGAGGACGTATGATTAAACGCACAATCAAAGAAACTGTCCGCGAGTACGATGCGGACGGAAAAGTCGTGAGAGAAACGGTCACTGAAACGACCGAGGATGACGATACCATGTATTTTCCACCATTCCAAACCTACCAAGAAACGGTTAAGCCTTGGTGGGGTGAGCCATCTTGTACTTGTAAAACAAATAGCTAAGGAGGACACAATGCAGAGAGTTGGAGAATTTGAAAAGGTCAGCTTTGAACAGTTCCGTGACGCGATGAAAGATGAATTCTATAGGGGGCAGGAATTGCCGCCTGCCATCGAAGATGACCTTAAAAAGATGTGGGAAGAAATTGCACTCCCCAGCAGAGCAACGACTGGCTCCGCCGGTTATGACTTCAAGGCACCATTTACATTTGAGATGCGCCCCGGCGAAACAATGAAGATTCCCACCGGTATCAGAGTGAAGATTGACGAGGGCTGGTGGCTCGGTTGCCTGCCGCGCAGTGGTCTGGGCTTCAAGTTCCGTATGCAGTTTGACAATACGATGGGCGTTATCGACAGCGATTATTACTTCTCCGACAATGAGGGGCACATCTTCGCCAAGATTACAAACGACAGCAAGAGTCAAAAAATTGTGCACGTTGAAGCCGGTAACGGCTTTATGCAGGCAATCTTCATTCCGTATGGGATTACATACTCCGATGATGCAACCGGCGTCAGAAACGGCGGTATGGGCTCCACAGACAGCAAGGCGTAAGAGGAACCACACATGAAAGACTCATCTTCAAAAGGTCTTGGATTGTGCGATGTACTCGCCGTAGTTTTTATCGTTCTAAAACTGATTGGCGTAATTGACTGGAGCTGGTGGTGGGTGCTTGCGCCTGTCTGGATTCCGGTTATTATCGTAGTCATTGCTTACATAGTAATCAGTATCGTTGATTAGGTTCCTTATTACTCAAGAGGTAGACATGGGGCTGGCTTCACTGCCAGCCCTTTCTTTTTTTACATACGCGCAGCGCACGAGGAGGCGAGATTATTAACACCATGCAAATCCCATTTTGGGAAAGGTACACACTGACAATTCAGGAGGCATCACAATACTTCCGCATCGGAGAAACTAAGCTGCGTAAGATTGTCAGCGAAAACAAAGACGCTGATTTTGTTCTTTGGAATGGCACACGCCCGCAGATTAAACGTACAAAATTCGAGCGATTTGTTGACCAACTCAACCTTATATGACATCTAACTTGAAAGTGAATCCAGACTATGGTATATTGAAAATGCCATGTTGATATTCATTTTCAGACAAAAGGAGTAGCCATGCCTGAAAAAAGAAAAGACAACAAAGGCAGAGTTCTGAGAGAAGGTGAGGTGCAAAGAAGCGACGGGAAGTATATGTACCGCTATACTGATTCTGGTGGAGTGCGCCGAGCGATTTATAGCTGGAAGCTTGTAGAGTCAGACAAAGCGCCTGATGGTAAGCGTAGCACAGAACCACTAAGGACTCAGATAAAACGAATCCAAAGGGATATTGATGACGGTATCAGCTCCCATACGGCGTACAGGATGACGCTGAATAGCTTTTATGACGCCTACATTGAGACCAAGTATGAGCTTAAAGCATCTACAAGAACCAACTATAAGTATATGTACAGGAAGTATGTACAGGACGAAATAGGCGCGAAGAATATTGCTGACATCAAGTATAGCGATATCAAGCGGTTCTACATCCACCTTATTAAAGATATTGGATTTAAGCCGAACAGTATGGAGATAATTCATACGATTCTTCATCCGGTCTTTAATGTAGCAGTGAGGGATGGGTTCATAAGAACAAATCCTACCGACGGTGTGATTGCAGAAATCAAGAAGAGCCATAACTGGGAGAAACCAAAGCGTCATGCGTTGACAGAGACACAGCAAAATAGGTTCCTCGATTTTGTTTCCAGTTCGAAAACGTACAAACACTGGATGCCGCTGTTTACGGTCATGCTTGGGACAGGCGCACGCATAGGAGAAATCCTCGGATTGAGATGGGAAGATTGCGACTTCACGCAGAATATTATTGACATTAACCATAATTTGATATATCGTCAACAAGAAAGCGGGAAGATGGAGCTCCACATCACTACTCCGAAGACACGGGCTGGCACGCGAATCATTCCAATGTTTTCTGACGTGCGAGCAGCTTTACTCCAGATTCGATTGAAACATATGGAGGAAGGCTTCAACGAGTGCGAGGTTGATGGATACACAAACTTCATTTTTAAGAACCGGTTCGGAGAGATGCTAAATCCACACGTCATCAATAGAGCGCTTGAGAGAATTATTCGTGACTGCAATGCCGAGGAAACAAAGCGTGCAGAACAAGAACACCGAGAACCAGTTTTACTTCCACACTTCAGCGCACATAATCTCAGACACACATTCTGTACTCGCCTTTGCGAGAACGAAACAAACCTAAAGGTAATCCAAGAAATTATGGGTCACCGAAACATCGAGACAACGATGGATGTCTACAACGAAGCAACCAAGGAAAAGAAGATGTCCAGCTTTGCAAATCTCGAAGGAAAAATCAGAGTGTCCTGAGCTGGGTTTGACACCAGTTTTGACACCAATTGACCGAAAAGTTATAAGAACTTATGAGAACTTACGTTATTGTAAAAGTCCTCAAAACGTTGTGACACAAGGGTTATAAGAACTTATGAGAAGTTATGATGATACCGAGGTAATATTCCCCACGATGAAGCCGCTCGATCTGCCGAAGAAGAGCGAAAAGGCCGAGGAGAAGACCGCGGAGGCTGCTCCCGCCGCCGCGAATCCCACCGGCGCGACCGGCTTTGTCAAGCCCAAGGGCGAGCACGCCGCCGAAGAGGTCGACAAGGTCGAGAGCGAGCCGATCTTTGAAGAGCAGGTCGACTTCGATACCTTTGCCAAGTCCGACTACCGCGCGGTCAAGATCAAGGAGTGCACGGCTGTGCCCAAGAGCAAGAAGCTCTTGAAGTTCGTGCTCGACGACGGCTCCGGCACCGACCGCATCATTCTCTCCGGCATCCACGACTATTATGAGCCCGAGGACTTGGTCGGCAAGACTGCCATCGCCATCGTCAACCTGCCCCCGCGCAAGATGATGGGCATTGACTCCTGCGGTATGCTGATCTCCGCCGTTCACCATGTGGACGGTGAGGAGCGCCTCAACTTCCTGATGGTCGACGACGATATCCCCGCCGGCGCCAAGCTGTATTGATCAAGGGGAACGCGGGCTGAAATCGTCCCTTCCCCGCCAAGCGTAAACCGGCAGCGCAGAAGGTATCCTGCGCCTCTTCAGAAAGTGCAATGTCTTTAACGTGCAGCAGCTCCCACGGCTTATGCCGTGGGAGCTGCTTTCTTTTGCGCTTTCCTGCCTCGCCGCGGTAGGATCTGTTTGGATCCTGCTGCGCTCTTTCATTGATCGCGTCAGAATGCTTTTGCCATCATTCCCCATTGGGCAGGCAGGTCTTTGAAAATGTCGAATCGGAATTCTTCATGCGCCAGAACGCAACACGATCTGCCATTCGTGTTGTTCCGTTTCTCCTCCTCTCCCGGTATCATGAAAGCATCAAATGAAGGAGGCAATACGCCGTGAACACCGATAAAATTTACGCAGAACAGCTCGCCAATGAATACGCGCCCAAGGACACCTCCAAGGTCGTCGCCCTGCGCAAGCTGGACGCCAAAGCCAAGCTCCCCGCCACCGTTTTCACCTATACCTTCGGCATCCTCGCAGCGCTGGTGACGGGCGTGGGGATGTGCCTTTCGATGAAGGTCATCGGCAGCGGCACAACGGCCATGTTTGTCCTTGGCGTCATCATCGGCATCGTCGGACTGCTGGGGATGGGCGGCAACTATCCCATCTATAAAAAGCTGCTGGCGCAGGGCAAGCAGAAGTATGCCTTCGAGATCATGGAGCTGGCCAAAGAGATCAGCGAGCAGTAACGCATGGTGCGGGCAAGGAATCGCTTGAAAAAGCTGCTGCATCCGCCGGTATGGGTGCTGGTTTTCGTTCCGGTGCTGTCCTTTGCAGCGTTGATCGCAGTTTTTGTTCAGCACTGCAAGGAAAATGCGCTGACCTACCTGATCTACAGTATGTCGGCGTACTCCCTTGTCCTATTGCTTGCGGCACTGCCGGGGCTGACAAAACGGACAAAATCTGCTATCATAAGCAGTGAGCTCATGCGGAAAGCCGCCGCATCCAAAATAACCGGGCGATACCTCAATGACCTCGCTTTCCGGGGCAGCATCAGCATTTATCAGGGGGCAGCCGTCAATTTCCTATATTCTGTTTTCCGTATCATTGCCGCAGTCCGCTATGCCTCTGTCTGGTTCCTCTCCATGGCGGTCTATTATCTGGTGCTGGGCAGCCTGCGCGCCTATCTGATCGCCGGCTGCCGCCGCAGAAGCCCCGCCCGGGAATACCGCTGCTATCGCACGGCCGCATGGCTTCTGCTCTTGCTGAATATCCCTATGGGCGGGATGATCGTGCTGATGGTGCGGACAAACTCCGGCTTTTCCTATCCGGGGTATATCATTTACCTGTCCGCGCTCTATACCTTTTACGCAATGGCGGTTTCCGTCATCAACCTTGTGAAATTCCGGCGTCTCGGCAGCCCGATACTCTCCGCTGCCAAGGTGCTGAACCTTGTGTCAGCCATGATGTCAGTCCTCGGCCTGCAAACAGCCATGATCGCCCGCTTTTCCGAAAACGGCGAGGACTACCGCAGAATGGTGAACGCCGTCACCGGCGGCTTTGTCTACGGCATTGTGATCGTTACGGCCGTTACCATGCTGCTCCGCAGCAAACGCTTGAGAAAGAAGGTGGGATCCCTTGAATAGATCCGAGAGCAAATATTTTGCTACCGCCGTCAGGATGGACGAGGCATTCCTGGCACTTCTTGAAAAGAAGGATCTCGCCTATATCACGGTCAAGGAGATCTGCGAAGCGGCGGGGGTCAACCGTTCCACCTTTTATCTCCACTATGAAACCATCGGCGACCTGCTCGCCGAGAGCGTGGAGCATATGAATCGCCATTTTCAAGATTATATGTCCCACGATTCGGAAGTCTTCGTCACAAAGCTGCATACCTGTCCGCTGGAAGAGCTTTACCTCGTCACGCCGGAATATCTGGTGCCCTATCTGCGCTATATCAGGGAGCACCGGCGGCTTTTTCGCACGGCGACGGAAAACGCCGCTGTGCTCGGGCTGGACAGTGCCTATGACCGGATGTTCCGCCATGTATTCACGCCGATCCTTGAGCGCTTCGGCGTGCCGGAGCAGGACCGGCCTTATATGATGACATTTTATATTCGCGGGTTAATGGCGATCATCGCGGAATGGCTGAAAGGTGACTGCTCCGATCCGGAAGAGCATATCATCGCCGTGATCCACCGGTGCGTCATGCCCCATCAGGAGGAAGCATGAAAGCAGGAATTTATTTAGGACAGGAACAAATCGAACTGCGGGAGCTGCCGCTGCCGGAGGTCGGAGATCACGATGTGCTGGTGCAGAATCTCTATTCGAGCGTCTGCGGCACCGATGTCGCCGTGTTCTTTCACGGCCCCAACACCGGACACAAGGTCACGGTAGGCGGCGAATTCGGGCACGAAACCGTGTCCCGCGTGGTGAAGGTCGGCAAAGATGTGACCGACTTTACGGTCGGCGAGCGGGTGTATCCCTATCCGCGCTACGCCAAAGGCGATACAAAGCGTGCCGGGACCATCGGCGGCTTTTCGGAATACATTCTCATCCCCAACGCCAGACGAAACCACTCTCTGTATGCGGTGGATGACCGCATTTCCGACAGACTTGCCTGCCTGATCGAGCCGTTTACCGTCTGCTGCCGCGCCGCCCGCCGCGGGATGATCCCCTGCGGACAGGGGCAGTATACCGCGGGACAGAACGCCGTGGTATTCGGCAGCGGGACCATCGGCATTGCCGCGGCGGTTGCGTTCAGGCATTTCGGCATGGATCGGGTGATGGTGTGCGACCGCTCCGATTTCCGCCTGAAGCTGGCGGAGAAATTGGGCTTTGCGGTCTGTAACCCCTCTGCGGAGGATCTCGACGCAAAAGCCGCCGCCTATTTCGGCACGGCCCCGTCCCTGAGCGGCTCTGCTGCAAATATCGACTGCTGGCTGGATGCCGCCGGTGCGGAACGTATTCTGGAGGACTTTCTGCGCTTGGGGAAGATCGAGAGCCGCTTCGTCTCTGTGGCGGTGAACAACAAGCCCCGCAATATTGACTTGCTGCACATGACCTATGCCCAGCAGAGCATCATCGGCTCCGGCGGCTATCTGCCGGAGGATGTGCGGGATGTGCAGGAGATCATGTTCTGCGGCCGGTGGGAGCTGGAACAGATCATCACCCACGAATTTCCGCTGCCTGAGCTGGAGCAGGCCATCCGCACCGCCGGCGATGTTGACCATGCCGGAAATGTTGTGATACGGATGCCGGACGCGGGGCAGCATTGATTTCTTCCCCTGCGGCGCGCTTGCTCCATACTGCTGCAAAATCGACCAGGAGGACGCTATGATCGCCACAAAGCCAAAAAACGACGCCATTGCAAATCACCTCCGCTGCAAATGGTGCAATCTCGCAAATCCTCTTTATGTCCGTTATCACGACCATGAATGGGGCGTTCCGTGCCACGATGACCATGCGCTGTATGAGCTGCTGATTTTGGAATCCTTTCAGGCGGGGCTGAGCTGGGAGACGGTGCTGAACAAGCGGCAGCATTTCCGGGAGGTCTACGACGGCTTCGACTTAGACAAGGTCTGTGCCTACGGCGAAGAGAAGATCGCCCGGTTGATGGCAGACGAAGGGATCATCCGCAACCGGCTGAAAATTCGCGCCAGCATCAAAAACAGTCGCATCTTCCGGAGCATCCAGGAAGAATACGGCAGCTTTGATGCGTACATCTGGGGCTGGACAGACGGCAAGATCCTCTACGAAAATGACCCCGCCGTTACCACCGGCCCCCTGTCCGACGCCATCTCCAAGGACCTGAAAAAGCGAGGCATGACTTTCGTGGGCTCCACGATCATTTATGCCTATTTACAAGCCATCGGCGTCATCTATGCCCACAGCAACGAATGCTGGCTGCATAGCGGAAAATAGCTTGGAATTGCATTGCAGCGAGGGCGCTTTCGCAAAGCGAAAGCGCCCTCATTGGCATATATATTACTTTTTCAGCTTCAATCCGTCCCTGAAGGCTTCGCCCACACGCTCGGTGACCTTATAATAGCCGTGGGTGTAGGGATCGAAGGCGATGGCATTCACCCGCGACATATCGACCTTGCCGTCCGCCATCACGCGCTCGTCGGCCGTGATATTCACGACCTGACCGATGACGCCGCAGCCGTATTCACCGTCCTGATATTCGATGAACTTACATTCCAGACAAAGGGGAAATTCGTTGATGACCGGCGCGTCCACGGTTTCCGCTCTGCTGGCCGTCAGGCCGCTGCGGGCAAATTTATCGGGCACCCGATTCCCGGACTCCACACCGAAATAGTCGGCCTCCACCATGTGGTCCGCATCGGCAATGCTGACGGTGAAGGCGCCGCGCGCCTTGATATTCTGCACGGTCTTGTGCGACTCGCCCAGATTCAGCGCGACCGTTCCCCGCTCCTGCATGGTCCCCCAGGCGGCGTTCATCACATTCACGCTGCCATCCTCGTTATACGTTGCGATCATCAGCACCGGCATGGGGAAAATCCCTTCGGTGATCTTCAGCTTTGTTCTCATGGTAGCATCTCCTCACAGATAGGTTGACCGAATGATCTGTTCTGCTTATGATTATATCCGTGAAATGCAAAAATTCAAGTACTGTCTATCCTGCATCCGGGGCGAGGCAAACCGTCTGCCGGACTGACGGGTCCCATCCGGCGCTGAAGAGAACAGGCTCCCTTTATCCAAGATTATCCCGAAAGAACGCATCCAGCTTGTCGAAGGGGATCACATCCATGCGGTCATAGAGGTCGGTGTGATTGGCGCCGGGAATGATGAGCAGCTCCTTGTTCTCGCCGGTGAGCTTTTCGTAGACACCCTCGCTGAAATAGCGGGAGTGCGCCGTTTCTCCATGCACCAGCAGAACGGCAGAGCGAATTTCGGAGGCGTACTGCAAGATCGGCATATTCAGAAAGGACAGCGAAGAGGTCACGTTCCAGCCGCCGTTGGAGTTCAGGCTGCGCGGATGATAGCCGCGCGGCGTTTTGTAATAGGCATAGTAGTCCTTGACAAACTGCGGTGCGTCCCCCGGCAGCGGATCCACCACGCCGCCAGCCAGAGCATAGCTGCCGCTGAAATAGTCCTTAGTGCGCTGGGCGTTCATGGCCTGTTTTTTTGCATAGCGGTCATCGGCGTTGTTTTCACTGTCAAAATAGCCGTTGGCATTCACACGGGTCATGTCGTACATGGTCATGGCGGCGGTCGCCTTGATGCGGGTATCCTGTGCGGCGGCGTTCACTGCCATGCCGCCCCAGCCGCAGATGCCGATGATCCCGATGCGCTCCGGGTCAACATTCTCCTGCACGGACAGGAAGTCCACCGCCGCGCAGAAATCCTCTGTATTGATGTCCGGGGATGCCACGTACCGGGGCTGTCCGCCGCTCTCGCCGGTAAAGGACGGGTCAAAGGCGATCGTCAGACAGCCATACTCCGCCATCTTCTGTGCGTACAGTCCGGAGGACTGCTCCTTCACCGCCCCAAAGGGTCCGCTGACGGCGATAGCGGGCAGCCTGCCCCCTGCGTTCTTCGGGGCATACAGGTCCGCTGCCAGCGTGATACCGTAGCGGTTGTGGAAGGTCACCTTCGTATGGTCGACCTTGTCGCTTTGCGGAAACACCTTCTCCCATTCCTGTGTCATATTCAACGTTTCCATCGTAAAACACTCCTTGGGCCTGATTTTCTGTTGTGCTGTGTCGATGATAAAGCCTAAACCCAACTTTAAGTCAAGGCATTTTTTCAAAAAATATCGGAGAACTTTTATGTATTCCATCGGACCGGCTGCGGAAATGTTCGCCTTGCCCGTCTCCACACTCCGCTATTCCGATAAGCATGGGCTTTTCCCGAATACGGAGCGGGTATCCGGCATCCGTAAATCCGGCGAAACGGAGATCGAGGCGCTGCGCGCGACAGAATGCCTGAAAAAAGCTCCGGCCGACACCCAAGCGGGCATCGGCCGGGGCTCTTTTCAATGCTTTGGCAGCGCAAACCGAGTGCTGTGATCAGCGCTCATCCGACACGCTGCATCAATCGGACTGCGCTTTGAAAGGGGTTTTATGACAGAGACATTTCTCCGCTCTATCCCACCGGGCACTGGCGTCCGGTATGGTCGATGGTGCATTCGCATTTCAATAATATCTCTGAGATCGGCACGATGTCATAGCCCTCGGCAAGCAGATAGTCGAGGATATCGGGCAGCGCCTCGGGCGTGTGCTCTCCCGCGTTGTGGAAGAGCACAATGGACCCGCTCTGCACCTTGCTCGTTACGCGCTTGGTGATCTCACTCGCCGAGATCCCCTTCCAGTCGAGCGAATCCACATCCCACTGAATGGGCTCCATCCCCATCGAGCGGATGGCCGAGATCACATGATCATCGTACTCGCCGTACGGACAGCGGATGAGCGTCGGCCGGATGCCGGTCAGTGCTTCGATCTTGTCGTTGCAGGTGTTCACGTCCGCGATGATCGCATCGGCAGAGAGCGAGTTGAAGTGGTCGTGCGCGTTGGAGTGGTTTTCAAGCTCGTTGCCGCTCTCAACAATGGCCTTGGCCTGCTCCGGATATTGATCCGCCCAGTTGCCCACGACGAAAAACGTGCACGTCACACCGTATTCCTTCAGCACGTCAAGGATCTTCTGCGTGTTGTCCGCGCCCCACGCAGCGTCGAAGGAAATAGAGCACACCTTCTGGTCGCGCTGCACGCAGTAGATGGGCAGCTGGCGCGTGGAAGCCGCCGCACTGACAGCCGCGGGGTAGTTGACAGCGGCAAACACAGCGATCACGGCAAGCCCCGCCGCCGCGAGCGTCAGCCACTTGCGTCGGAGCACCAGAAAGCGCGTCGGCTTTCGCGCCTCCCCTTCCCTCTTCTGTTTGCGGTCAAAATGAAAACGCATCGGCATATCCTCCCCAAATCCTTTTGGTAGAGCCTATGCGGATGCGTTCCTCATCATGCAGGAGCAGTGCGCATCTGCTCCCTTTTGGAATGTGCCATCGCGCGCAAGGTCACGCGCTCTTCTGAAATTCTCACAGGCGCAGTAAAAAGCCCTTTTGTATGGTTTCGCGATCTACCACACAAAAGGGCTTTTTATTTGTATTCAGCGGTCGGCTGCGGCGGCTGGCTTACACCAGCTCGATCATCGCAGTTTCCGCAGCGTCGCCGCGGCGGACGCCGGTGCGAACGATGCGGGTATAGCCGCCGTTGCGCTCAGCATAGCCGGGAGCGATCTCCTTGAACAGCTTCTTGCAGACGTCTTCACGGGTGATAAAGCTCATCGCCTGACGGTAAGCCGCCAGATCGCCCTTCTTGCCGAGGGTGATCATCTTCTCAGCCACGGGCTTGATCTCCTTGGCACGGGTGACCGTGGTCTCCATCTTGCCGTTATCCAGGAAATCGGTGACCTGCTGACGGAGCATCGCCATACGCTGATCGGTAGTCTTACCGAGCTTACGAGTTCCGGGCATATTGGTTTTCCTCCTTGTAAGGATAAGTTGTCGGCCGTCGTTCTACGCGTGGGCGTAGGGGTTCGGTCATTAGTTGTTGTCTTCGCTGGCCAGGGACAGGCCCATCATCGCCAGCTTGTTGATGACCTCTTCGAGGCTCTTGCGGCCGAGGTTTCTCACCTTCATCATATCATCCTCGGTCTTGGAGATCAGATCCTCGACCGTGTTGATATTGGCGCGCTTGAGGCAGTTGAAGCTGCGCACGCTCAGATCCAGCTCTTCGATCGTCAGCTCGAGCACCTTGTCGCGCTGCGCCTCCGCCTTCTCGACGACAGTGGAGCGGCTGCCCATCGCATCGGAAAGGTCGGTGAAGAGGGAGAAGTGATCGCAGAGGATCTTCGCGCCGAGGGAGACGGCATCACGCGGGGTGATGGTACCATCGGTCCAGACCTCAAGCGTCAGCTTATCGAAGTCGGTCATATTGCCCACGCGGGTGTTTTCCACCGTATAGTTGACCTTGTATACGGGCGTGTAGATGGAGTCGACGGAAATGACACCGATGGCCGTCTGCGCGCTCTTGTTGCGGTCGGCGGACACATAGCCGCGGCCGTGGGAGAGCGTCAGCTCCATGTTGAGCGTCGCACCGGCATCCAGCGTAGCGATGTGCAGGTCCGGATTGAGGACCTCGACCTCGCTGTCGCACTTGATGTCGCCCGCCGTGACCTCGCAGGGACCGACCGCTTCAATGTAAACGGTCTTGATACCGTCGGCATTGTGCAGTCGCGTGATCAGGCTCTTGATGTTGAGCACGATCTCCGTCACATCCTCCTTGACACCGGGGATGGTGGAGAACTCGTGCTGCACGCCGGCGATCTTGATCGACGTCGCCGCGGTGCCGGGCAGGGACGAGAGCATAATGCGGCGCAGCGCATTGCCCAGCGTGATGCCGTAGCCGCGCTCAAGAGGCTCTACCGTAAATTTACCGTACGAGCCGTTTGCGGGATCTTCCGTACACTCGATCTTGGGCTTTTCGATTTCAATCATGCAGTTACCCTCCATTTCCATTCTGTGGTCTCAAAGTCCACACCAAAATTCTGCGTGTGTCTGTTGAGGGCTCGCCGCCGATTACTTGGAGTACAACTCAACGATGAGGTGCTCCTCAACGGGAACATCAATCTCTTCGCGGGCGGGAAGACGAACCACGGTGCCCTTGAGGCTGTTCTTATCGCGCTCCAGCCAGGTGGGAACCACGAACACCGGAGCATCCTGGCCCATCAGACGCTTGAAGACCTCGGTAGAACGGCTGCTCTCCGCGACCTCGATCACATCGCCGGCCTTCACGAGGTAGGACGGGATGTTGACCTTCTTGCCGTTCACGGTGAAGTGAGCATGGCTGACGAGCTGACGGGCCTGACGGCGGGTCATCGCAAAGCCCATGCGATAAACGACGTTATCCAGACGGCGCTCGACGGTGATGAGCAGGTTATCACCGGTCTTGCCGGAAGCGGCAGCGGCGGACTCATAGTAGCCGCGGAACTGCTTTTCGAGGATACCGTAGATGAACTTGACCTTCTGCTTCTCAGCGAGCTGAAGGCTGTATTCACTCTTTTTCTTCTTCATCTGGCTGCCGGGGTTGCGATTGGTGGTCTTCTTCGCATAGCCCATTACAGCAGGAGAAATGCCCAAAGCCTTGCAGCGCTTGGCGATCGGCTGCATATTCTTTGCCATATTGCTTTTTTACCTCCTCTTTCGATTACACGCGACGGCGCTTCGGGGGACGGCAGCCGTTGTGCGGGATGGGCGTGACGTCCTTGATCATGGTGACCTCCAGGCCGACGGCCTGCAGAGCACGGATCGCCGCTTCACGACCCTGACCGGGGCCCTTGACAAAGACCTCGACCGTCTTCAGGCCGTGCTCCATCGCAGCGGTAGCGGCCGTTTCAGCGGCGCTCTGAGCAGCGAACGGAGTGGACTTCTTGCTGCCGCGGAAACCGAGGCCGCCGGAGGAAGCCCAGGAGAGGGCGTTGCCCTGCGTATCGGTCACCGTGACCATGGTGTTGTTGAAGGAGGAACGAATGTGGACCTGGCCACGCTCGACGTTCTTTTTCTCGCGGCGACGGCGAACGACCTTCTTACCGGTTTTAGCATTATTTGCTGCCATATTCTATTCTCCCTCCTTACTTCTTCTTGTTCGCAATGGTCTTCTTGGGGCCCTTGCGGGTACGTGCGTTGGTCTTGCTGCGCTGACCGCGAACGGGCAGGCTGCGGCGATGACGGGTGCCGCGATAGCAGCCGATCTCGCTCAGACGCTTGATGTCGAGCGCGGTCTGACGGCGAAGGTCGCCTTCCACAATGTAGCTGTGGTCGATGGCCTCACGAAGCTTGGCTTCGTCTGCATCGGTCAGATCCTTCACGCGGGTGTCGGGGTTCACGCCTGTCTGTGCCAGGATATCCTGAGCACTCTTTCTGCCAATACCATAGATGTAAGTCAAACCGATTTCGATTCGCTTATCCTTGGGCAGGTCAATACCGGCAATACGTGCCATACTTTTTAACCTCCAATTAAGTCTTAGCCCTGGCGCTGCTTGTGCTTGGGATTCTCGCAAATGACCATAACACGGCCTTTACGACGAATGACCTTGCACTTTTCGCACATGGGCTTCACGGACGGTCTTACTTTCATGTCGATAAACCTCCATTACTTAGTACGCCAGGTAATTCGGCCGCGGGTCAGGTCATAGGGAGACATCTCCACCGTGACCTTGTCACCGGGCAGAATCCTGATGAAATTCATTCTGAGCTTTCCGGAAATATGCGCTAAGATCGTGTGTCCATTTCCAATGTCTACTTGGAATGTGGTGTTGGGCATAGCCTCAACGACAACGCCTTCCACTTCAATCATGTCGGATTTTGCCAAGTGTTATCCCTCCTGGTCCGGATTTTCCTTGCCGCTGTATGCGGCGATGGCTTTACGAAGCTCACTGTTTGTGATTTTTTCCTTGCTTCTGATCTTTTCGGCGACAGGGCCGCAGCTCTCGGCGATGAAGCGGACGTGCTTCTGCTTTTTCCGCTTCGGCGCTTCGACCTTACGACTCTTGCCGTCGGCCAGCAGCAGGTACTCCCCGTCTGTTTCCAGCACGAAAAAGTATTTGCCCTGTTCTCTGCCGGCGGTTGCCTGAACAAGATTCGCAATGTCCATGGCGTTTCTCTCTCAAGGTGCGGGAGCCGTCAGAATTTCCGGCTCACCGTCGGTGACGAGAATCGTGTTTTCGTAGTGCGCCGCATATTTCCCGTCACGGGTCTTGACGGTCCAGCCATCGCTCATCTGACGGATGGCCGCGGTGCCTGCGTTCACCATCGGTTCGACCGCGATCGTCATGCCGCGGATCAGCTTGGGTCCGTGGCCCGGCGCCCCGTAGTTGGGGATCTCGGGCGCCTCGTGCATATTTCTGCCGACGCCATGGCCGACATACTCTCGCACAACGGAGAAGCCGTTCGCCTCCACATACGCCTGTACAGCATGGGAGATATCGGAGATGCGGTTGCCCTCGCGGGCCTGTGCGATCCCCTCAAAGAAGCTCTGACGAGTCACGTCTATCAGCCGCTGCGCCTCATCGGAAATCTTTCCGCAGGCGTAAGTGGCTGCGCAGTCGCCGTGAAAGCCGCCGATGTACGCGCCAACGTCCACACTGACGATATCGCCCTCCTTGAGCACCCGGGGACCCGGAATGCCGTGGATGATCTCGTCGTTGACGGACACGCACACACTGGCGGGATAGCCGTTGTAGTTCAAAAACGACGGCTCGGCGCCCTGCGAACGAATAAAATGGAACACTGCTTTGTCGATTTCTCGGGTTGTTACGCCGGGCTTTACCATTTCCCCTGCTAACGCACGGGCAGCCGCGGTAATTTTTCCCGCTCGGCGCATCAATTCGATCTCACGCTCTGATTTCACAATGATCATGATCAACCATCCTGTCTCAAGATCGCGAGGATCGCCTCGGAGGTGGCCTCGACCGAGCCCATATCCTCCACGGGATACAGGATGCCGCGCTCGTGATAGAAATCCTTGAGCGGCTCCGTCTCCCTATGATAGACCGCAAGACGATTCTGGACCGTCTCGGGTTTATCGTCCTTGCGCACAACAAGCTCGCCGCCGCAGACGTCGCAGACGCCTTCGACCTTCGGCGGGACCGCTACCACATGGTAGCTCGCGCCGCACTTGCTGCACACTCTGCGCCCGCTCATGCGCTCCATGATGGTCGCATCCGCGACCTCCATGGAAACAACATGATCGAACTTGATACCGGCCTCTTCCAGCGCCTCCGCCTGAGCGATCGTGCGGGGCACACCGTCGAGGATGTAGCCCTTTTCGCAGTCAGGCTCGGCAAGACGCTCTTTGATGATGCCGATAATGACCTCATCGGGAACCAGATGGCCTTCGTCCATATAGGTCTTGGCCTTCATTCCGGTGGGGGTACCTTCCTGGATCGCCGCACGGAGAATATTACCGGTGGAGATTGCAGGGATCCCAAGCTCACGGGAGATGACAGCGGCCTGTGTGCCTTTGCCGGCGCCCGGAGCACCCAATAAAATCAGTTTCATAGAATTGCCTCTCTTACTCGAGGAAGCCCTTGTACTGACGCATCATCATCTGGGATTCCAGAGCGCGGACAGTTTCAAGAGCAACGCCGACAACGATGATGATCGAGGTACCGCCGATGGCAAGATTGGAGTTGCCCAGAGCCTTGCCGACGATCAGCGGGCAGATCGCCACGACGCCGAGGTAGATCGCACCGAACAGCGTGACCTTGTTGAGGACCTTGGCAATAAAGTCAGACGTGGGCTTGCCCGGCCGGAAACCGGGGATGAAGCCGCCGTTGCGCTTGAGATTATTGGAGATCTCAACAGGGTTGAACTGAATGGTCGCGTAGAAGTAGCTGAAGCCGATGATCATCAGGAAGTAGACGATCAGGTACAGGACGGACTTGGTATCGATCGCATTGTAGATGCTGCGGCCGACGGTACCCTCCTCGGGCGTGCCGATGAAGGCCCAGATGGTCGCGGGCAGGGATGCGATAGACTGCGCGAAGATGATGGGCAGAACGCCGGACATATTCACCTTCATGGGAAGGGTGGATGCCTGGCCGCCGTACATCTTGCGGCCGACCTGACGCTTCGCGTACTGGACGGGGATGCGGCGCTCGGCTTCGTTCACGTGAACGATGAGCACGATCATCGCAAGGATGCCAACGATCAGCAGGGCGATCCACAGATAGCCGATGCTGCCCTTGCTGGCGATATAGCTCGCGCACATGGTGACCATGTTGGGCACGCGGGACAGGATACCGGCAAACAGGATGATGGAGATGCCGTTGCCGACACCGAACTCATTGACCTGCTCACCGAGCCACATGACGAAGGAAGAACCGGCAACAAAGGAAACGATGATGACGAGGGCCGGCCAGATGCCGGACTGCTCGAGGATGTTGTAGTTCTTGCAGATCATGTAGTAGCCAAGGCCCTGCAGAAGGGCGATAGCCACGGTAGCATAACGGGTGATGGAGGCGATCTTCTTCTTGCCGGCCTCGCCGCCATCGCGGGCGAGACGCTCAAGAGCGGGGATCGCGATCGTCAGCAGCTGGATGATGATCGAGCTGTTGATGTAAGGCTGAACGCCCAGTGCAAAGACTGTCGCCTCAGCGAACGCGCCGCCGGACATGACGTTGTACAGGCCCAGCACCGTGCCGCTCATGGTATCGAGATACGTTTTGAGCGTGGCAGTGTCGATATACGGGACAGGGATCGCGTTGCCGATGCGGAAGATCAGAAGGATCAGCATCGTGAACACGAGCTTCCTGCGCAGTTCGGGGATACCCCAGGCCTTACGGATCGTCTGAATCACTTAGACCACCTCTGCCTTTCCGCCAGCTGCTTCAATTGCTTCCTTAGCAGACTGGGAAAACGCAGCGGCCTGAACAGTGACCTTCTTGGTAACGGAGCCGTTGCCAAGCACCTTGTAACCATACACGCACTTGCTCAGGATGCCCTTTGCAAGCAGAGCCTCTGCGGTAACGGTCTCGCCATCCTCAAACTTGTTGAGTGCACTCAGGTTGATGATCTCGTAGGGCTTTGCAAAAATGTTGTTGAAGCCGCGCTTCGGGGTACGGCGGGCCAGAGGCATCTGACCGCCTTCGAAACCGACGCGCACACCGCCGCCGCTACGGGCCTTCTGACCCTTGTGACCGCGGCCGCCGGTCTTGCCATTGCCGCTGCCGTGGCCGCGACCCTTGCGGAACGCTTCCTTGGTAGAACCAGCGGCGGGAGACAGATTATACAGTTCCATATCTGTTCCTCCTTATTTCTCTTCAGTGACCTGCAGCAGATAGCCGATCTGGGCGATCTTGCCGCGCGTCTGGTCGTTGTCGGGCTGCACGCTCTTATCGCCGATTCTGCGCAGGCCCATGGAATTGGCAGTAGCGATGTGCTTGTCGTGTCTGCCGTTCAAGCTCTTGATGAGCTCAACTTTCAAATTAGCCATGCTGCTCTGCCTCCTTAACCGATGATCTCGTCCACGCTCTTGCCGCGGATCTTGGCGACCTGCTCCGCGCTGCGCATGGACTTCAGGCCTTCGATCGCAGCACCAACAACGTTGTTGGGGTTGTTGGAGCGCAGGCACTTGGTACGGATATCCTTGATGCCAGCAGCCTCAACGACGGCACGGACAGCGCCGCCGGCGATCACGCCGGTACCGGGGGCGGCGGGCTTCATCAGCACGCGGCCGGCGCCGAACTCACCGATCGTCTCGTGAGGAATGGTGGTACCATCAAGGGTAACGGTGATCATGTTCTTCTTGGCGGCCTCGAGACCCTTGCGGATCGCCTCGGGGACTTCAGCGGCCTTGCCAAGGCCGTAACCGACCTTGCCCTTGCCGTCGCCAACGACCATCAGAGCAGAGAACTTGGCCACGCGGCCGCCCTTCACGGTCTTGGAAACACGGTTGAGGAAAACGAGCTTTTCCATGTATTCGCTCTGTTCGCGTTCAAATCTAGGCATTGTATTTTCCTCCTCCCTTAGAATTCCAGGCCGCCCTCGCGGGCGCCTTCAGCCAGCTCTGCAACGCGGCCGTGATACAGGTAACCGCCGCGGTCAAAAACGACCGTGTCGATGCCCTTGGCCTTGGCGCGCTCGGCGATCAGCTTGCCGACCGCGCGGGCGGCAGCCTTGTTGCCGCCGTTGCCCTCGATCGCCTTGTCCAGGGAGGAAGCGGCGACCAGCGTGTTGCCGGCGACATCGTCGATGATCTGGGCGTAGATGTTCTTTTCAGAACGGAAAACGTTCAGGCGGGGTCTCTCGGGAGTGCCGGAGACTTTGGCGCGAACGCGCTTATGACGCTTAATGCGCTGTGCTTTGGTATCGGGTCTCTTAATCATATCGGCACACCTCCTTACTTCTTAGCGCCGGTCTTACCGACCTTGCGGCGAATGACTTCGTCAGCATACTTGATGCCCTTGCCCTTATAAGGCTCGGGAGGACGCTTCTCGCGGACTTCCGCAGCAAACTGGCC